>Ga0114969_10000755_pt1 | contig 28041 bp, 21 predicted proteins | sample M_130807_MF_Meta_FD_87316 | JGI IMG/M metagenome (GOLD analysis project Ga0114969, IMG submission 87316) | Freshwater microbial communities from Lake Montjoie, Canada to study carbon cycling - M_130807_MF_MetaG | ecosystem: Environmental > Aquatic > Freshwater > Lake | place: Lake Montjoie...
CCGAGAGGCCATCCGCAAGGATGGCCTTTTTGCTTTTCCGGTCTACCAAATCCTCCTTTTCCTCTCTGGCGATGAAACATTTTCACCTTCCTGTTGAAGACTCGACATGGTGGTAAAAAAACGTTATCTTCAGGCATCTAGAAGTCTAAACGTATAAACGGATATGTGGGGGTTAGGCAATGCCGATTCGTGTTCCTGATGAGTTACCTGCGGTGAGTTTCTTGCGCAATGAGAATGTCTTTGTGATGACATCTTCACGAGCAAAAACACAGGAAATCAGGCCGTTAAAAGTGCTTATCCTCAACCTGATGCCAAAAAAGATCGAGACTGAGAACCAGTTCCTGCGTTTGCTCTCCAATTCTCCGTTGCAGATCGATATCCAACTGTTGCGTATCGATAGCCGCGAATCGAAGAACACACCTGCCGAGCACCTGAACAATTTCTACTGCAACTTTGAAGATATTCAGGATGAGAATTTCGATGGCCTGATCGTCACCGGCGCGCCGTTGGGCCTGGTTGATTTTTGTGATGTCGCCTATTGGCCGCAGATCGAGCGTGTGATCGATTGGGCTAAGAACCACGTGACTTCCACGCTGTTTGTCTGCTGGGCGGTCCAGGCGGCGTTAAACATCTTGTACGGTATTCCAAAGATGACCCGCGAGGTGAAGCTCTCAGGGGTGTATCAACATCAGACGCTGCAACAGCATGCCTTGCTGACCCGTGGTTTTGATGAAACCTTCCTGGCTCCACATTCACGCTATGCCGATTTCCCTACCGACGTTATCCGTAAGTATACGGATCTGGATATTCTGGCCGAGTCGGAGCAGGCTGGTGCCTATCTGTTCGCCAGCCGTGACAAGCGCCTGGCATTTGTTACCGGGCATCCCGAATACGATACCCTGACGTTAGCGGGTGAGTATTGTCGTGATAACGATGCAGGCCTTAACCCTAGCGTTCCGCTAAATTATTTCCCTAACGACAACCCTGAACTCCCCCCTAAAGCTTCATGGCGCAGCCATGGTCACTTACTGTTTGCCAACTGGTTGAATTACTACGTCTACCAGATCACCCCGTTCGATCTGCGTCATATGAACCCTACTCTCGAGTAACATTTCCTCTTGGCATGGTGGCTGAATCGAGGCCACCATGCACTGTTCTGCGGCTTTTCTCCCCCTCTCTCGACGCCTTGTTGCCAATAATTCCCTTTAAAACAATCCACTACATCACTTTTCTCACTTTATCGGAATTGGGTTCCTAGTTTGTTATTAATGATAAATTCTGTAATTTATTGATAATAAAAGGTTAATAAAATATTTAATAAAAAAATGGAAATCGTTTTTGATTTTTAATTTTTGTTGGTTATTCTAGAGTCAAAAGGGCTGATATCTAACCAATTAGCGGTTGTGTTTTCACCCTGAATTGCCGTGGTTTCCGACAATAATACTTTGCTCAGCCAGCAATGGCGGAGTGGGATGATGGGAAGGAGCAAGACAATGATGCAACAGATAGCAGGCACGGAGTTAACGTTTACTCGGGGTTTCAGCGCGGCTGAGCGACAGGTGTTAACGGATGATGCCGTCGAATTCCTGGCGGAACTGGTGGTGAAGTTTACTCCGCAACGCAACAAGCTATTGGCTGCACGCGTCTGCTGGCAGGAAAATATCGATCGCGGCGGTTTGCCGGATTTTATTTCGGAAACTGATTCCATTCGTAATGGTAGCTGGAAAATCCGTGGCATTCCTGACGATTTACGCGATCGTCGGGTCGAGATTACCGGCCCTGTTGAACGCAAGATGGTGATCAATGCGTTGAACGCCAACGTCAAAGTATTCATGGCCGACTTCGAAGATTCGCTGGCCCCAAGTTGGGACAAAGTGATCGAAGGGCAAATCAACCTGCACGACGCGGTGAACGGCACTATTTCCTATACCAACGAAGCGGGCAAGATTTACCAGCTCAAACCGAACCCGGCGGTATTGATCGCCCGCGTTCGCGGCTTGCATCTGCCAGAGAAACATGTGCAGTGGCAAGGCGAGGCCATTCCCGGCGGGTTGTTCGATTTTGCCCTCTACTTCTTCCATAACTATCGTCAGTTGTTGGCAAAAGGCAGCGGCCCGTATTTCTACCTGCCAAAAATGCAGTCCTGGCAGGAGGCGGCCTGGTGGAGTGAAGTATTCAGCTTTACCGAAGATCGCTTTGAGCTGCCGCGCGGTACGATCAAAGCGACCGTACTGATTGAGACCTTGCCCGCGGTATTCCAGATGGACGAAATCCTGTATCACCTGCGCGATCATATCGTCGGGTTGAACTGCGGCCGTTGGGATTACATTTTCAGCTATATCAAAACGTTGAAGAATCACGGCGAACGCGTACTGCCGGATCGCCAATCCGTCACCATGACCCAACCTTTCCTCAGCGCTTATTCACGCTTGCTGATCAAAACCTGCCACAAGCGCGGTGCTTTTGCGATGGGCGGCATGGCAGCATTTATCCCCAGCAAAGATGCAGAACAGAATGCCATCGTGCTCGGTAAGGTGCGTGCAGACAAAGAACTGGAAGCGACTAACGGCCACGACGGCACCTGGGTTGCGCATCCAGGGTTGGCCGATACGGTGATGGAAGTCTTCAACCGTATTCTGGGCGATCGCCGCAATCAGTTGGAAGTGCTGCGTGAGCAGGATGCGCCGATCACCGCAGCGCAGTTGCTGGAACCTTGTGACGGTGAGCGTACAGAAGCGGGGATGCGCGCCAATATCCGTGTGGCGGTGCAATACATTGAGGCCTGGATCTCCGGCAATGGCTGCGTGCCGATTTATGGCCTGATGGAAGATGCCGCCACCGCCGAGATCTCTCGTACCTCTATCTGGCAGTGGATCCACCATGAAAAGAGCCTCAGCAACGGCCAACTGGTGACCAAAGCGCTGTTCCGCCAAATGCTGAAAGAAGAAATGCTGGTAGTACGTGAAGAATTGGGTGAGGCGCGCTACAACGCTGGCCGGTTTGAAGAAGCGACGCGCCTGATGGAGCGTATCACTACGCAAGATGAGCTGATCGATTTCCTGACCTTACCCGGCTACGAATTACTGGCCTGATAAACCGTTCCTGACTATTAACCCTACATTAATGACAAAGGATAAATATATGACAACCTCTCGTACCCAACAGATCCAACAGCTGGAACAGGAATGGAAATCAGCACGTTGGGAAGGCATCACCCGCCCATACAGTGCCGCAGACGTGATCAACCTGCGCGGTTCGGTCAACCCGGTCTGCACGCTGGCGCAAAACGGTGCGGCCAAACTGTGGGAGTTGCTGCACGGTAAATCCCGCAAAGGGTACGTTAACAGTCTGGGTGCGCTGACCGGCGGCCAGGCGTTGCAGCAGGCGAAAGCGGGCGTAGAAGCGATTTATCTGTCCGGCTGGCAGGTGGCTGCGGATGCGAATACCGCCTCTGCCATGTACCCGGACCAGTCACTGTACCCGGTAGATTCTGTTCCAGCGGTGGTCGAGCGTATCAATAATACCTTCCGCCGCGCCGATCAGATCCAATGGGCGAACCAGATTGAACCGGGCAGCAAAGGTTATACCGACTATTTCCTGCCGATCGTTGCCGATGCGGAAGCCGGTTTTGGCGGCGTGCTGAACGCGTTTGAACTGATGAAGGCGATGATCGAAGCCGGTGCCGCAGGGGTACACTTTGAAGACCAACTGGCGGCAGTGAAGAAATGCGGCCATATGGGCGGCAAAGTTCTGGTACCGATCCAGAAGCTGGTAGCTGCGCGCTTAGCGGCCGACGTGCTCGGCGTGCCGACCCTGGTGATTGCTCGTACCGATGCTGATGCGGCAGATCTGCTGACCTCCGATTGCGATCCGTACGACAGCGCCTTTGTGTCGGGTGAACGCACGGCGGAAGGCTTCTTCCGTACCCATGCTGGCATTGAACAAGCGATTAGCCGTGGCTTGGCTTATGCTCCTTACGCCGATCTGGTGTGGTGCGAAACCTCAACCCCAGATCTGGCCGCAGCGAAGCGTTTTGCCGACGCCATTCATGCCAAATTCCCTGGCAAGCTGCTGGCCTACAACTGTTCACCGTCCTTTAACTGGCAGAAAAACCTGGACGATCAGACCATCGCCCGCTTCCAGGATGAGCTGTCTGCCATGGGCTACAAATACCAGTTCATCACCCTGGCCGGTATTCACAGCATGTGGTTCAACATGTTCGACCTGGCCCACGCCTACGCTCGCGGCGAAGGCATGAAGCACTATGTTGAAAAAGTGCAGCAGCCGGAGTTCGCCGCCGTCGAACGCGGGTATACCTTTGCCTCGCACCAGCAGGAAGTGGGTACTGGCTACTTCGACAAAGTCACCACCGTCATTCAGGGCGGGGCCTCTTCCGTCACTGCGCTGACCGGTTCGACCGAAGAACAGCAGTTCTAGTCTCACCACCGTAACAATGCGTAATTCAGGGCCTGCATTTGCAGGCTCTGCCTCGTGGGCAGGGAGGGGTAAAGATGGTGGCAAAACGGGAGTTGTTGATCGCACAGACGATCTTACAGGGATTTGATGCACAATATGGTCGCTTTCTGGAGGTCACCGCCGGGGCGCAGCAGCGTTTTGAGCAGGCCTACTGGCCCGCCGTACAGCAGGCGATGAAAAAGCGTATCCATCTTTACGATCACCATGTTGGCTTGGTGGTGGAGCAACTGAAATGCATCACCGGGCAGCGCTATTACGATGCGGATTTCCCCAGCCGGGTGAAGGCGGTGTACACCGAATTACTGCCGGATTACCCACGCTTTGAAATTGCCGAGAGTTTTTTCAATTCGGTTTACTGCCGCCTGTTTAAGCACCGTGATTTAACCCCGGACAAACTGTTTGTTTTCAGTTCGCAGCCCGAACGGCGTTTTCGTGATATTCCACGGCCACTGTCGCGCAATTTCCTGCCTAATGGCGATATGGCGGCGATGCTGCACAGCCTGCTGACCGATCTGCCGCTGCGGCTGCCGTGGGAAGATCTGCCGCGCGATATCGGTTATATCACTCAGGTATTGCAGCGGGACTTTAACCCCGAGCAACTGGCCGGAGCGACGCTCCAGGTGGCCAATGAGTTGTTTTACCGTAACAAAGCCGCCTGGTTGGTGGGCAAACTGCGGCTGGCAGACGGCGTTTATCCGTTTTTGCTGCCGATCCACCGCAGCGATTCCGGCGCTTTGTTTATTGATACCTGCCTGACCAGCAAAGCCGAAGCCAGCATCGTGTTTGGCTTTGCCCGTTCCTACTTTATGGTTTATGCGCCATTACCGGCGGCGCTGGTGGAATGGCTGCGTGAGATCCTGCCGGGCAAAACCACTGCCGAGCTGTATATGGCGATTGGCTGCCAGAAGCACGGCAAAACCGAATGCTATCGCGAATACCTGACCTTTATGGCGCAGTCTCAGGAACAGTTCATTATTGCTCCTGGCGTGAAAGGTATGGTGATGCTGGTGTTTACCTTGCCGTCTTTCGATCGGGTGTTCAAAGTGATCAAAGACCAGTTCGCCCCGCAGAAAGAGGTTACGCAAGATCATGTGATGGCCTGCTATCAGTTGGTTAAAGAACACGATCGCGTTGGCCGCATGGCGGATACGCAGGAGTATGAGAACTTCGTGGTGGATAAGGCGCGCCTCAGCCCGGAGTTGTGGGCAGAGTTACAGCTGGAAGTGCCGGAAAAGCTGGAAGATCTTGGCGATCGCGTGGTCATTAAGCATCTGTACATGGAACGGAAGATGACGCCGCTGAACCTGTATCTGGAACAGGCCAACGACCAGCAACTGCACGATGCGATAGAAGAATATGGCAACGCGATCAAACAGTTGGCGGCGGCCAATATCTTCCCCGGCGACATGCTGTTTAAAAACTTCGGCGTGACCCGCCACGGGCGCGTGGTGTTCTACGACTATGACGAAATTTGCTACATGACCGAGGTGAATTTTCGCGATATTCCGCCGCCGCGCTACCCGGAAGACGAAATGGCCAGTGAACCCTGGTACAGCGTCTCACCGAATGATGTCTTTCCGGAGGAGTTCCGTCATTTCCTCTGTGGCGATCGGCGCATCCGGCAAGTCTTTGAGGAGATGCATAGCGATCTGTTTGAAGCGGATTACTGGCGCGGTTTGCAACAGCGGATTAAGGATGGGCACGTAGAAGACGTGTTTGCCTATCGCAAAAAGCGCCGTTTCAGCCAGCGGTTGACTTCAGGTTATGCGGAGGTACCACAGGCTGAAGTCATTGAGCGGGCTGGCTGAGGTTTGCCGCTTAAAACGGGATGCAGCAGGCTCCTTGTTCCGCACCGGACAGTTGGCTGCGTAACGCACTGAACAGTTCACGGCCACAACCGATACGCCCGGCGTTCAAATCCGGTTGGTAAGCGGTGCGCTGAGCCAGTTCGGCGGCATCCACCAGCAGTTGCAATTCGCCGGTCTGACCGTTAACGCGGATCAGATCGCCGTTTTGTACTTTTGCCAGCATCCCGCCAGTATAGGCTTCCGGCGTGACGTGGATCGCCGAAGGCACTTTACCGGAGGCCCCCGACAGGCGGCCATCGGTTACCAGCGCCACCTTAAAGCCGCGATCCATCAGCACGCCGAGCGGTGGCATCAGTTTATGCAACTCTGGCATACCGTTGGCCTGTGGGCCCTGAAAGCGCACCACCACCACACAGTCCCGGTTCAGATTGCCCGCCTCGAAGGCCGGTACGATATCGTGCTGGCTTTCAAACACTATCGCCGGTGCTTCAATAATCTGGTTATCGGCGGGCACCGCCGAGGTTTTCATCACCGCACGCCCCAGATTGCCAGACAGAACTTTAGTGCCGCCGTGGTGCTCGAACGGTGCGGCGATGCTGGCAATCACGCTGTTATCCAGCGAGCTCTGCACCCCAGCGCGCCAGGCCAACTGGCCATGATCCAGCCAGGGTTCCTGGGTATAGCGCTCCAGGCCGAAACCGGCAACGGTGTGAACATCCTGATGCAGCAGCCCGTTTTTCAGCAGTTCACCTATCACCAGTTGCACGCCCCCGGCGGCCTGGAACTGGTTGATATCTGCTGGGCCATTGGGATAGATACGGCATAACAGCGGAACGGCGTCAGAAAGCTCAGAAAAATCATCCCAGTTGATGATGATACCCGCAGCCCGCGCCATAGCGACCATATGCATGGTCAGGTTGGTAGAGCCGCCGGTGGCCAACAGCGCGACAATGCCGTTAACCACCACTTTCTCATCAACCAACTGGCCGATCGGTAAATAATGGCCGCTGGTTTCGGTCAGCCGGGTCACCTGGCGTGCCGCGGCGTCGGTCAGCGCATCGCGCAGCGGCGTATCCGGATGCACAAAGGAGGCGCCCGGCAGATGCAGGCCCATCACTTCCATCACCATCTGGTTGGTGTTGGCGGTGCCGTAGAAGGTGCAGGTGCCGATACCGTGATAAGACGCCGCTTCGGCTTCCAACAGCGCGTTACGGTCGGCCTTGCCTTCGGCATAGAGCTGACGCACCCGCACTTTCTCTTTGTTTGGCAGGCCGCTGCTCATCGGCCCGGCAGGCACAAACACCGCTGGCAGATGGCCGAAAGACAGCGCTGACATCACCAGCCCCGGCACGATCTTGTCGCAGATCCCCAGGAACAGCGCGCCATCGAACATGTTGTGCGCCAGCCCGATAGCGGCGGACATGGCGATCACATCACGGCTCATCAGCGAAAGCTCCATGCCATCCTGCCCCTGAGTCACGCCATCGCACATTGCGGGTACGCCACCCGCCACCTGGCCGACCGCCCCCACGCTGTGCAGCGCCTGTTTCAGCCGTTGCGGGTAATTTTCGTAAGGCTGATGGGCGGAAAGCATATCGTTATAGGCAGTGATGATGGCGATATCGCTACGCACCATATTTTTCAGCGCGGCTTTATCGCTGGGCTGGCAGGCGGCAAAGCCGTGCGCCAGATTACCGCAGGCTAACTGCGAGCGATGTACGGTCTGCGATCGGGCCTCGGCGATGCGCGCCAGATAGGCAGAGCGGCTCTGTTTTGAACGTTCGATGATGCGCTGTGTTACGCGCGATAGGCTGTGGTTAATCATTCCGTCCTCACATGGCAGCCCTGCTACGCGATTGCTGAGGGCCGGTTATGTTGTTACTGTCAATTAAAGTTACCGGTAACATGTTATCGGTAACAATATCGAGGGAGATGTTCTCAGTGGCAATCGGCTTCAGCAGGCAGGATCGCTAACTGTGATCGGCTTCATGCTTCTAGCGAGCAGGGAAACAAGATCTCTACAGGCAGTCACAGAAATACAACAGAGGAGACTTGCCTCCACCTCAGCCGGTTGACCAAGATGGCAGGCAGGTGAGAACGTTAACGCACGCCACCATATTCGAGGCTGATCTCTTTGGCGGCGTGTATCACCAATGCCCCGAGTTCCGTCACGCGATCGTCGGTGATGCGTGAAACCGGGCCGGAAATGGAGATCGCCGCAAAGGCCTCGCGGTGCTCATCAAAAATACAGGCTGCTACGCAGCGCAGGCCGAGCGCATGTTCTTCGTCGTCAAACGAGAAACCCTGCTTGCGGATCAGCGCCAGCCCTTCTTTCAGGTTATGCGGTGTCAGCGTGTGCGCGGTATAGGTGTGCATGCCTTTTTTATGCAGCAGCTTGGTGACCTGAGCGTCTGAAAGCGTAGCCAGAAACGCTTTGCCTGCGCCAGAAGCGTGCATCGGCAGCTTGCCGCCAATCGGGGCTGACATGCGCATCAGCGCGGTGCACTGCACCTGATCGATAATCACCGCCTGATATTCGCTGGTATCCAGTACCGCCAGGTTAACCGTTTCGCCCGATTCCTCCATCAGGCGGCGCAGCGTCGGGTGCACCATCGCTAGTAGATTGCGGCTCTGCAAGAAGCTGCTGCCGACCACAAACGCATGTGCGCCCATGGTCCACAGGCCAAGATCGCCCACCTGGCGGACAAAACCTTGCTGTTGCATGGTGGTGAGCAGGCGATGGGTGGTGGAATTAGGCAGCCCGGCCTGTTGGGCCAGATCGGTCAGCGCGACGTTACCGTGCGCTTCAGCAATATATTCCAGTAATTTCAGGCCACGGGTCAGTGACTGGACCTGGCCGGTTGCGGCACTGGCGGCGTGTGCTGCGGTGCGCGGCTTCTTGCCTCGCTTGGCGGGTACGGGTGTGGCCATGATTCACCTTCTATTTTCCGTATGGTGGAATTCATTTTCGTTTTTTGAGTATGAATTGCAAGGCGCATCTTTGCTCATCGGATCTGTTGGCTAGCCAACCTGAAAAACTCTCAATAAGCGCTCACACCTTTGCTTCTATAACCTGTGCTAGGATGACTCGTTTGTTTATATGGCATTTGGGCGATGGCGATTATCTATATCCGGTAGATGTTGAAAGCAATTTGAACGTCGGCGGGTATAAGGGGTGACAGTGACGAATCGAGTAGAACAACTGCGTCAGCAGTTAGCGCAGCGTATTTTAGTGTTGGACGGCGGTATGGGCACCATGATCCAGAGCTATCGGCTGGAGGAGCAGGATTACCGCGGTGAACGCTTTGCGGACTGGCAAAGCGATCTGAAGGGCAACAACGATCTGCTGGTGCTGACCAAACCGGAGGTGATCACGGCGATCCACAACGGCTATCTGGAGGCCGGCGCCGACATTCTGGAAACTAACACCTTCAACTCCACCCCGATTGCCATGGCCGACTACCATATGGAGTCGCTGTCTGCCGAGATTAACTATCAGGCCGCGTTGCTGGCCCGCGCCTGTGCCGATGAATGGACCGCACGTACTCCGGAACAACCGCGTTACGTCGCCGGGGTGCTGGGCCCGACCAACCGTACCGCTTCTATCTCACCCGATGTAAACGATCCGGCATTCCGTAATGTCTCTTTCGATCAGTTGGTGGACGCTTACCGTGAATCGACACGTGCGCTGGTGGCGGGCGGTGTCGATCTGATCATGATCGAAACCATCTTCGATACCTTGAATGCCAAAGCCGCGGCCTTTGCGGTAGAAACCGAATTTGAAGCCTTGGGGGTGACGCTGCCGATCATGATTTCTGGCACCATTACCGATGCTTCCGGCCGTACCCTGTCGGGCCAGACCACCGAAGCCTTTTACAACTCGCTGCGCCACGTTAAACCGCTGACCTTTGGCCTGAACTGTGCGCTCGGCCCGGATGAGCTGCGCCAATACGTGGCGGAACTGTCGCGCATTTCTGAAAGCTACGTGACCGCGCACCCCAACGCCGGTTTGCCTAACGCCTTTGGTGAATACGATCTGGATGCCGAAGAGATTGCCAAACAGGTCGGTGAATGGGCGCAGGCCGGTTTCCTGAATATCATCGGCGGTTGCTGTGGTACCACCCCGGCTCATATCGCCGCGATGGCGAAAGCGGTAGCCGGCGTGCCGCCGCGCAAGCTGCCAGAACTGCCGGTGGCCTGCCGGTTGTCCGGCCTGGAACCGCTGAATATTGATGCCAAATCGCTGTTTGTCAACGTGGGTGAACGTACCAACGTTACCGGTTCGGCACGTTTCAAACGCCTGATCAAAGAAGAGAAATACAGCGAAGCGCTGGCGGTGGCGCGCCAGCAGGTGGAAAGCGGCGCGCAGATCATCGACATCAACATGGATGAGGGCATGCTCGACGCCGAAGCGGCGATGGTGCGCTTCCTCAGCCTGATTGCCGGTGAGCCGGATATTGCCCGCGTGCCGATCATGATCGACTCCTCCAAATGGAGCGTGATCGAAAAAGGCTTGAAATGCATTCAGGGCAAAGGCATCGTGAACTCGATCTCAATGAAGGAGGGTGAAGAAGCCTTTATCCATCATGCCAAACTGGTGCGCCGCTATGGTGCGGCGGTAGTGGTGATGGCGTTTGACGAGGTCGGCCAGGCCGATACCCGCGAGCGCAAGTTCGAGATCTGCCGCCGAGCCTATAAGATCCTCACCGAACGCGTGGGCTTTCCGCCGGAAGACATCATTTTTGACCCGAACATTTTTGCCGTCGCGACCGGGATCGAAGAGCATAACAACTATGCCCTCGACTTTATCGAAGCCTGCGGCGACATCAAAACTCATCTGCCACACGCGATGATCTCCGGTGGTGTCTCCAACGTGTCGTTCTCGTTCCGTGGTAACGATCCGGTGCGTGAGGCGATCCACGCGGTGTTCCTGTATCACGCCATCCGTAACGGTATGGATATGGGGATCGTCAACGCCGGGCAACTGGCGATCTACGACGATCTGAGTACCGAACTGCGTGAAGCCGTAGAGGACGTGGTGCTCAATCGCCGCCCGGATGGCACCGAGCGCTTGCTGGATCTGGCGGAAAAATACCGGGGCAGCAAAGATAACGAAGTGGCGGTGCAGCAGGCGGAATGGCGCGGCTGGCCGGTGGCGAAACGCCTGGAATATTCACTGGTTAAGGGCATCACCGAATTTATTGAGCTCGATACTGAAGAAGCGCGTCAGCAGGCGGATCGCCCGATCGAAGTGATCGAGGGCCCGCTGATGTCTGGAATGAACGTGGTAGGCGATCTGTTCGGCGAAGGGAAAATGTTTTTGCCGCAGGTGGTGAAATCCGCCCGCGTGATGAAGCAGGCGGTGGCTTACCTCGAACCTTATATTGAGGCCAGCAAGCAGAAAGGCACCACGGCGGGCAAAATCCTGCTGGCGACGGTGAAGGGTGACGTGCATGACATCGGCAAGAATATCGTCGGCGTGGTGCTGCAATGTAATAACTACGAAATTATCGATCTGGGCGTGATGGTGCCGACGGACAAGATCCTTAAGACCGCGCGCGAGCAGAAAGTGGATATTATCGGCCTGTCGGGCCTGATCACCCCATCTTTGGATGAGATGGTAAACGTGGCGAAAGAGATGGAGCGCCAGGGCTTTACCTTGCCGCTGTTGATCGGCGGTGCGACCACCTCGAAAGCGCATACTGCGGTGAAAATCGAGCAGAACTACAGCGGCTCGACCACCTATGTGCAAAATGCCTCGCGCACCGTTGGCGTGGTGTCGGCGTTGCTGTCGGATACCCAGCGTGACGAGTTTGTCGCCCGCACGCGCAAAGAGTATGAAACCGTGCGTATTCAGCATGGGCGCAAAAAGCCGCGTACTCCACCGGTGAGTTTGCAGCAGGCGCGGGATAACGCCATGGTGCTGGATTGGGAGAACTACCAACCGCCGGTGCCAAACAAGCTGGGCGTATTCCCGGTGACGGCGAGCATTAACCAGTTGCGCCACTATATCGACTGGACGCCGTTCTTTATGACTTGGTCGCTGGCGGGTAAATACCCACGCATTCTGGAAGATGAAGTGGTGGGTGAAGAAGCCAAACGCCTGCTCCAGGATGCTAACCAGATGCTGGATATGTTGGCGGAAAGCGGTAGCCTCAATCCGCGCGGTGTTTATGGCCTGTTCCCGGCCAACCGCGTGGGTGATGACGTGGAGGTCTATCGCGATGAAAATCGCGACGAGGTGCTGGTAGTGAGCCGTCACCTGCGCCAGCAGACCGAAAAAACCGATTTCCCGAACTACTGTTTGGCGGATTTCGTGGCACCTAAAAGCAGCGGCAAGGCCGACTACTTTGGCGCGTTTGCCGTTACCGGCGGGCTGGAAGAAGATGCGCTGGCGGCGGCTTACGACGCTAAACATGATGATTACAACAAGATCATGGTGAAAGCGCTGTCGGATCGCTTGGCGGAAGCCTTTGCCGAATACCTGCATGAGCAGGTGCGTAAGCTGCATTGGGGCTTTGCGACGGATGAAAACCTGAGTAACGAAGAGCTGATCCGGGAAAATTATCAAGGCATCCGCCCGGCACCCGGCTATCCGGCCTGCCCAGAGCATACCGAGAAGGCTGAGATCTGGCAGTTGCTGGACGTTAACCGCCATACCGGCATGCAACTGACCGAATCATTCGCCATGTGGCCGGGGGCGGCGGTTTCCGGTTGGTATTTCAGCCATCCGCAGAGCAAATATTTTGCCGTGGCGCAAATCCAGCGCGATCAGGTAGAAGATTACGCAGCGCGTAAAGGGATGAAAGTCAGCGAAGTTGAGCGCTGGCTGGCTCCTAACTTAGGATACGATGCGGATTAACAGGGTTTAGATCGCTTAAGGCAAAAGCCCCTTCTCTCTTTGGGAGAGGGGGTTTGTCATTAACTGACTGGCGTGAATCACTGCGGGTTGTTTTTCTGTCTACTGTTGAACAGCAAAAAGGTGAATACCAGCAGGCTGGTGGCCCCTAGCCCCATCAACCACATGTTGTGATAGGCCTCAGCGGCGGGCAGCGTATCCTGCTTTTAGCTAAAACGGAACTCAATGCCGTAGCCCGCATTGGGATAGCACCAACGGGCAATGGTCTCCTCCCCGCACAGCAGGCGACAGGTACCACATTCCAGGCAACCCCGCACATTGAAGAACAGGCTGCCGTCCGGTTGGAGCTGGAAAAGCCCGGCCGGGCAGGCAATCACCAAACGCATCAGCATTTTACGATCGTGTGCACCTGCCAGAATAATGTGCGGTCGGGTATTATCCACCCGATAGTGATTGTGACTCTGATCGGGTTTATTCATAAACAACGCATTCCATTGACGGTATCTTTCAGCCATTGTCTCAGGCCAATACGGCGCGCATGCCGCCACGGCAGCTTGCGCAGTATGGAGGGCGCCGGGCCGTTGACGTCGTCGCTTGCTCCCGCATTTAGCGAATAAGTTCGTCAGAATAACACCTGCCGCCACGACTTTATTGATTTTGCACAGTTTCTGCGCGATTGAGGCCGGTGGGTAAACCGATCGTTCCCACAGGTAAAGCAGAGCTGTGTTCATCATCAGAGCCGAAATGTAATAAAACCGCTGTTTTTTTATACTGACATATAATTATCACAATTGTCCGCTATACCCTTCTTACCCGCAGTTGCAGCTTGGGTATAGGTTCTTGCTGGAATCATCCAGCTCATCTCACACCATCACACCACCTGGAGCATCAGTTATGAAACGTTTGTGCGCTTGCGTGTTAACCAGTGCCATTGCGCTGACCAGCCAGATGAGCTGGGCCGCTGACAGCGATCTGGCCGCGCTGATTCAGGCGGCCAAGAAGGAAGGGGAAGTGAATAGCGTTGGCATGCCGGACAGCTGGGCTAACTGGAAAGGAACCTGGGCCGATCTGCAAAGTCAGTATGGCCTAAAGCATATGGATACCGATATGAGTTCGGCGCAGGAGATCGCCAAGTTTGCTGCCGAAAAAGGCAATGCTACGGCGGATATTGGCGATGTGGGAGCGGCTTTCGGCCCGATCGCGGTGCAAAAAGGCGTAACTCAGCCGTATAAACCTACCACCTGGGCGCAGATTCCTGTTTGGGCGAAAGACCAGGATGGCCATTGGGCGTTGGCCTATACCGGTACTATCGCCTTTATCGTCAACAAACAGCAGGTGCCGGATATTCCGCGCAGCTGGGCCGATCTGTTGAAAGGTAACTACCAGGTCACTATCGGCGATGTGGGTACTGCATCGCAGGCCGCCAGCGGCGTATTGGCGGCAACCTATGCCATGGGCGGTGACGAGAAAAACCTCAAGCCGGGGTTGGAGTTCTTCGGCAAGCTGGCCAAAGCCGGGCGGTTGAGCATGACCAACCCGGTGATTGCGTCATTGGAAAAAGGTGAAGTGCAGGTGGGCGTGGTGTGGGACTTTAACGGCTTGAACTACCGCGATCAGATCGACAAAACCCGTTTCGAAGTGCTGATCCCGTCTGACGGCTCCATCACCTCCGGTTATACCACCGTCATCAATAAATACGCCAAACACCCGAATGCCGCCAAACTGGCGCGCGAATATATCTTCTCTGATGCAGGCCAGATCAACCTGGCGCGCGGCTATGCCCGCCCGATCCGTGCTGAACATATTACGCTGCCGGACGACGTAAAGGCCAAGCTGCTACCGGCGGAACAGTATAAAAATGCCCACCCGATTGCCGATCCGGCTGCCTGGGAAAAGAGCGCTAAACTGCTGCCACGCCTGTGGCAGGAAAACGTCATTATGCAGATGCAACAGTGAGTTAACGTATTATGAAGACGATCCTCGTACTGCTGGATGGCCTCAACTATCAGGTAGCCCATGATGCTATGGGCTATCTCCAGGCGGAATGTGTGGCAGGGCGCGGGCGGTTGTATCTGATGGAGAGCGAGTTGCCCTCGCTCTCCCGGCCGTTGTATGAATGTATTCTCACCGGCGTAACGCCGGTAGAAAGCGGTGTGGTACACAATCAGGTATCGCGACTGTCGCGGGAGAAAAGCGTATTTCACTATGCGCGTGCCGCCGGGTTGACCACTGCGGCAGCGGCCTATCACTGGTTCAGCGAGTTGTATAACCGCACGCCATTCGATGCCGCCCGCGATCGCCATACCGATGACCCGGCATTGCCGATCCAGCATGGTCATTTCTATTACGACGATTGCTACCCGGATTCACATCTGTTTGACGATGCGGAAAATCTGCGCCGTCGTTACCATCCTGATTTTCTGCTGATCCATCCGATGAATATTGATGATGCCGGGCATCGCCATGGGCTGTCTTCATCCCAGTATCGCAATGCTGCCCGCAATGTCGACGGCCTGTTGGCACGCTATCTGGCGGATTGGTTGGCAGCGGGTTATCAGGTGATGATCACCGCCGATCACGGCATGAATGACGATCATAGCCACGGCGGGGTATTGCCGGAAGAGCGGCAGATACCGCTGTTTGTGTTTGGGGAGGCATTCAGCCAGAACGATGCCAATCCGCAACAGACCGAGCTGTGCGGCACCCTGTGCGAGTTGTTGCAGGTGGTACACGACAAGCCTCGCTGCCGGGCGTTGCTGGCATGAAGGTGAAGAGATGAAAGCCAAGTGGATTGCTGCGCTGTGCCTGTTGCCGTTTATCGCGCTGTTTGGCGCGTTTCAGATTGCCCCGCTGATATGGATTGCGGTCAGCAGCTTTTTCAGTGAAAGCAGCGGCTGGGGCTGGGGTAACTATGTTGATGTGCTGACCTCGCCGTTTTACCTACAGGCATTCCAGTTCTCGCTGGAGATCTCACTGTGGTCAAGCGTTTACGGTTTGCTGATTGCGTTAGTGGGCAGTTACTCACTTCGCCAGCTAGGCCCAACCCGGCTGCATGATTTTGTGATGTCATTTACCAATATGACCAGCAACTTTGCCGGAGTACCGCTGGCGTTCGCGTTTGTCATTCTGCTGGGGCTAAATGGTTGCCTGACCCTATTGCTGCACAAGTGTGGCCTGATGGACAGTTTTAACCTCTATTCGAAAAGTGGGCTGATTGTGCTTTACACCTACTTCCAGATCCCGCTCGGCGTATTGCTGCTGTATCCGGCGTTTGATGCGCTGCGTGAGGACTGGCGTGAGTCTGCGGCGTTGCTGGGGGCAGGGCCATGGCACTTTTGGCGCTATATCGGCCTACCGGTATTGGCTCCGGCGCTGATGGGCACTTTCGTCATTCTGCTGGCCAACGCTCTTGGGGCCTACGCCACGGTGTATGCGTTGACCACCGGTAATTTCAACGTGATCCCGATCCGTATTTCAGCGCTGGTGGCCGGGGATATTTCTCTCGATCCGAACCTGGCCAGCGCGCTGGCCATGATGCTGGTGGTGATGATGGGATTTATCACGATGGTGCATCAATGGCTCCTGCGCAGGAGTTACCTTAATGCACGTTCGTGAGTTGGCAGGGGATGTCTATGCGGCGTTTTGAAACGGTTTATCACCGGGTGGTGGTGACCCTGTTATTTCTGATCCTGCTGCTGCCCTTGGCGGCGACGCTGATGTATGCCCTGGCGACGCAGTGGGGCGCGACCATTTTGCCGGAGGGTTTTACCCTGAAGTGGCTGGTGGCGTTATGGAGCGATCCGCGCTTTCTACAGGCGCTGTGGCACTCATTGCTGATCTGTTTCGGTACGCTGGTGCTGGCGGTGGTGGTGTTCCTGCCGCTGATGTTTGTGATTGCTTACTATTTTCCTAAGCTGGATGCGGTGATGAACGTGCTGATCCTGCTGCCGTTTGCTGTGCCGCCGGTGGTGTCCTCTGTGGGTTTGATGCAGCTGTTCGCTGCCGATCCGCTGCCGCTGCTGGGCACACCCTGGATCCTGATTGGCTGCTATTTCACCATCGCGTTGCCGTTTATCTACCGCGCCATCAGCAACAATATGCAGGCAATCAACCTGCGCGATCTGATGGATGCCGCCCATCTATTGGGGGCCAGTACCTGGCAGGCGGCGTTGCTGGTGGTGCTGCCAAACTTGCGCAAAGGCGGGATGATCGCAGTGCTGCTGTCGTTCTCATTTCTGATTGGTGAGTTTGTATTCGCTAACCTGCTGGTCGGCAGCCAGTATGAAACGCTGCAGGTTTACCTGTTCAATATGCGTAATGGCAGCGGCCACTTCACCAGCGCGTTGGTCATCTCTTATTTTGCCGTGGTGCTGCTCGTCACCTGGCTGGCCAATCTGCTGAATAAAACCAGGGGTTAATCATATGGCTTATCTCAACGTCACTCGTCTTAACAAACACTATGGCCAGACCCAGGTATTTCACGATATCGATTTTAGCGCCGAAGAGGGTGAGTTTGTCACCCTGCTTGGGCCCAGCGGCTGCTGTAAATCGACATTGTTACGTTGCCTGGCAGGGCTGACTCCGGTGGATCGCGGGCAGATCCTGCTGCAAGGGCAGGACCTGGTGCCTTTGCCACCGCAAAAGCGCGGTATCGGCATGGTATTCCAGAGCTACGCGCTGTTCCCCAATATGACCGTGGAAGATAACGTGGCCTTTGGCCTGAAGATGCAGAAGCTGCCCGCCGAGCAGATCCGCCAGCGGGTACAGGAGGTGCTGGCACTGGTGGAGTTAACCGAACTGGTGAAGCGTTACCCGCATCAGCTCTCTGGTGGCCAGTGCCAACGCGTGGCGCTGGCGCGCTCGCTGGTAACGCGGCCACGCCTGCTGCTGGATGAGCCGCTGTCGGCATTGGACGCCCGCATTCGTAAACATCTGCGCGAGCAAATCCGCCGTATCCAGCGTGAACTGAACCTGACGGCGATTTTTGTCACCCACGATCAGGAAGAAGCGTTAACGCTTTCCGATCGCATCGTGTTGATGAACAAAGGGGAGATTGTGCAAAGCGGCAACGCAGAAACGCTGTATACCCAACCGGCTAATGCTTTTGCCGCCGGGTTTATTGGCAGTTACAACCTGTTGAGTGCTGAACAGGCGCAGGCTCTGACCGGGCGAACCTACCGCGGGCAAGTGGCGATCCGCCCAGAATCGATCCAGTTGCTGCCCGCTGGGCAAGGGATTGCTGCCGTCGTTCTCCACCACAGCCTGTTGGGCAATGTGGTGCGTTATCGCGTTCAGGCCCATGGCGTTGAGCTGTGGGTGGACGTGCTCAATCGTTCCGTTGCCGATTTGCGCGCCAATGGCAGTGAAATTGGGTTACAATTAGAAACTGTAACATTACGCGAAGTTGCATGATTTTGTCGCGATCTTCAACGATAACAACAGGATGATAACCCATCGCAGCGTGATGCTTCTTTTCAGCGAACTATGTTTTATCGTCGCATCTATCGGTGGGAAATCACTGCTGCAACAACAATGACTTTAGGCCTGTGACTTGCCGGGCGTTAATGGAGTACTCCGTCTGTGTTAACCCTTCTTCACCTGCTTTCTGCCATCGCCATGCTGGTGTGGGGTACCCACATCGTACGTACCGGGATTATGCGGGTTTATGGCGCTAACCTGCGTCAGGTGCTGAGCCACAGCGTAGAGAAAAAGCCGCTGGCTTTTGTGGCTGGGATCGGCGTGACCGCGCTAGTGCAGAGCAGCAATGCCACGGCGTTGCTGGTCACCTCTTTTGTCGCCCAAGGGCTGGTGGGCCTGGGGCCTGCGCTGGTGATCATGCTCGGTGCCGATGTCGGTACCGCAATCATGGCGCGTGTGCTGACGTTCAATCTTTCCTGGCTTTCGCCGTTGCTGATTTTTGTCGGCGTGATCGTCTTTCTCAGCCGCAAGCAGACCCGTGTCGGGCAGATGGGGCGTGTGGCCATTGGCCTGGGCCTGATCGTGCTGGCACTTGAGCTGATTGTGGCCGCCGCTACGCCGATTACCCAAGGGTATGGCGTGAAGGTGCTGTTCTCATCGCTGACCGGTGATGTGATGCTCGACGCGCTGATTGGCGCTCTGTTTGCCGTCGTCAGTTATTCCAGCCTGGCAGCGGTACTGTTGACTGCCACTCTGACTGCGTCCGGCGTGATTTCCCTCCAGGTTGCGCTCTGCCTAGTGATTGGGGCCAACCTGGGCAGTGGCCTGTTGGTCACTCTCAACACCGGTGGGCAAAATGCCGCTGCGCGCCGAGTGGCACTCGGCAGCCTGTTGTTCAAGCTGCTGGGCTGCGCATTGGTACTGCCGTTTGTCTCTGTGCTGGCAAAAGGTATCGAAGGATTGCCGGGCGCTGCGGAAGAATTGGTGATCTATTTCCACATGTTCTACAACCTGATTCGCTGCCTGTTGCAGGTGCCGCTGTCAGGGCCGATGGCGCGTCTGTGTGAGCTGTTGATTGCTGATGTGCCCGAGGTAGACCCGCGCTTGCGGCCACGCCATCTCGACGCCAGTGCGCTGGATACTCCCTCTCTGGCGCTGGTTAATGCGGCACGGGAAACCCTGCGCATGGGGGATGTGATCGAGCATATGATGATTCTGCATGGCGAGGTGCTGCACGGTAAGCTTGGCCAGAATAAGGAAGTTCGCCGCCTGGATGATGATGTGCACGTGTTGTACACCGCGATAAAACTCTATCTGGCACAGATTCAGAAAGAGGATTTGGGCGAGGCGGATTCGCGCCGTTGGGCGGAGATTATCGAAATGGCGCTCAACCTGGAACAGGCGGGCGATATTATCGAGCGTATGGCCAATGATGTGGCGGATAAATCGCGCGGTTCACGAAATTCGTTCTCCGCTGAAGGCCTGGCAGAGTTGGATACGTTACACGAAAGGTTGACCGGCAACCTGCGGCTGAGTATGTCGGTATTTATCGCCGGGGACATCACCAGCGCCAAGCGCTTGCGCCGCTCCAAACACCGTTTCCGTATTCTGGATCGTCGCTATGCGCATGCTCATGTTGAACGTCTGCATCAGCAAAACGTACAAAGCATAGCCACCAGTGCGCTGCATCTGGGCCTGCTGGGAGATATGAAGCGGCTTAATTCGCTGTTTTGCTCGGTAGCCTATAACGTGCTTGAGCAAGATGAAAAAGACGACGATCGCGATTGGGAAGAGACCCCCAGCACAAGGTAAAAAGGGCCGGAGACGGCCCCTTGGTGAGAGTTACTCTTTTTTGGTGGGGCGGCCAGACCAGTAACCGGCCAGCAGGGAGCCGGAAAGGTTATGCCACACCGAGAATAGCGCGCCGGGCAATGCCGCCAGCGGTGAGAAATAAATCTTACCCAGCGTGGCCGCCAGCCCGGAGTTCTGCATGCCCACTTCAATCGCCAACGTGCGGCAGGTGGATTCATCGAAGCCGAACAGTTTGCCGCCCCAGTAACCACTCAGCAACCCGATGCCGTTATGCAGGATCACCGCCACAATCACCACCAGCCCAACCGAAGCGATATGGCTCTGGCTGCCCGCCACCACCGCGCTGATGATGGTCACGATACAGACCATCGACAGCGCGGGTAAGAACGGTTCAACGCGCTTCACCGTTTTGGTAAAAGTATGGTGGATGATCAGGCCAAGACCGATTGGGATCACCACGATCTGTAGGATGCTTAACAACATCCCCATAATATCGACGCTGATTTTGGCATCGACATACAGACGCGTCAGCAGTGGCGTGGCAAATACGCCAACCAACGTAGACACCGCAGAAATGGTCACCGACAAGGCCACGTCGCCCTTCGCCAGATAAATGATCACGTTGGACGCCGTACCGCTGGCGACGCTGCCCACCAGCACCATACCGGCGGAGAGATCCGGCGGCATACGGAACAGTATCGCCAGTATCCAGGCCGCCAGCGGCATGATCAGGTAATGCAGGAAGATCCCGGCGGCTACCGGGCCGGGGCGCGACAGCACGCGTTTGAAATCACCCAAACGCAGCGTCACGCCCATGGCGAACATAACCAGCATCAGCAGCGGGCTGATGTAGGGGCTGATGCCCGTGAAGGTGGCAGGGGTGTAATAAGCCGCAACGGAAAGCAGCACGGCCCACAGCGGGAACAAACGGGTTATTTTTGCCAGCATTGATAGTGTTTCCCTTCACAAGGCATCTAGTAGTCGTGTTATTCAAACAGGTTGCGGTGCAGCGTTCGTACCACTTGTTCTGCATCGTCACCCGGTACTAGGAAGCACAGATTATAGCTGCTGGCCCCGTAGCAGATCATGCGGATATTGAACGGATCCAGCACGCCGAACACCTCTTTGCCCACGCCGCAAGCTTGGGAAAGCTTGTTACCGATTAAGGCAACCAACGCCAGATTCTCTTCCACCTCAACCCGGCACAGCGAAGATAGATCGGTGAGCAGGGAAGTGGTCAGCAGGCTGCCGCCAGTTGAGGTAGGGCCGGTGGTATCCATGGTCAGCGCGATGCTGACTTCGGAGGTCGTGATCAGATCGACAGAAATATTATGGCGCGCCAGAATGTTAAACACTTCCGCCAAGAAACCGCGTGCGTGCAACATGTTCAGGCTGTGCAACGTCAGCAGCGTTTGCTTGCGGCGCAGTGCCAGCGCACGGAATAGTGGTGGGTTTTCGGTGGTGTTGCACACCAGCGTACCACCTGCGGCGGGATCTTTGCTCGAGCCGACAAACACCGGGATATCACTGCGCACGGCGGGCAGCAGCGTTGCCGGATGCAGCACTTTCGCACCAAAGGTGGCCATTTCTGCCGCTTCTTCGAAGGCGATTTTATCGATGCGCTTGGCGGCAGGCACCACGCGCGGATCGGTGGTGTAGATGCCCGGCACGTCGGTCCAGATATCCACGCGGCTGACGCTCAGCGCTTCCCCCAGCAGGGCGGCGGTGTAGTCGCTGCCGCCGCGGCCCAGCGTGGTAGTGCGGCCTTTCGCTTCGCTGCCAATAAAGCCTTGGGTAATGATCAGGGCTTCCTGCAAGCGCGGTTTCAACAGCGTTTGGGCCAGTTCCGTTAATGCCGCATTGTCTGGTACCGCACGGCCGAAATGATCGTCGGTGCGCATCACTTTGCGCACGTCGAACCACTCCGCCTGTACGTGGCGCTGGCGCAGGATCTCAACAAACAGCAGGGTGGACATCAGTTCGCCATGGCTGACCAGTTCATCGGTCAATGCGGGGGAGGTGGCCAATGCCGCGGCTTCCGACAGCATGGCGATGTTTTCCAGCATGCGGTCGATTTCATCACGGATCACCGCCGGATTATCGAGGCGTTCGAGGATGGCATATTGAATACGGCGAATTTCATCGAGCTGGTAGGTGCGTTTCTCGGTGTTGCAACCTTCAGCCAAGGCCACCAGCAGGTTGGTGATGCCGGCAGAGGCGGAAAGGACCACCAGGCGCACGTTAGGATTGGACAGCACGACATCGGCACTGCGGTTCATCGCGTCGAAATCTGCCACGCTGGTACCGCCGAATTTTGCCACTACGGTATTGTTCAGGGATGCTGCTTGAATCATGTAAAACCTCGTGTCAGGGATGCCATATCATGATGGCAATTGATTTCCATAGCCTTGGCACAAGGGAAGAGCGGTAAACAGGGAGCAAGCGTAGAGGTTAAGACTACGGTACACCCAGAAGCGCCCCACCTTGCTGAACCCCCTTGCAGGGTGTTCCATGGTGACAACTCAGGGGATTCAGCCCCTGTAGCCGACGTGATGATTGCCGCATTCACCGCGCCTCGGCGTCGCTCTCCCTCAAATGTCGTCATCGGATAACGGCTCCTCTGACACTCTACCTGGGCGACGCGCCTCTTCTGGCTTGCGCACCGGGTGCGCAAGTAGGATGTTAGGAATAACGGGTTTACGTGCCGCTGTCAACGAGCAAACGTTGAGGGATCTTCATCTTGTCAGCGTACGGGGCATCTTGCGAACTGATCGATGGCTAAACTCTGGGTGCTTGGCACCGTTTTTATCACGGTGATAACGGGTTGTTACCTGAAAGACACAGGGTTTGTTGTGGAAAGGTAAAAAGAGAGCGTTCATGTTTGACAGTTAATCCCTATCGCAAGAAAAGAGATCGTAATCACAGGTGAACAGGCTACAATCGGCCAATCACCTCCCTTCATTCTCAAGCATAAGAGCGTTGCTATGAAAAATATCAATCCTAGTCAAACCACTGCTTGGCAAGCCCTGCAGCAACATTTTGAACAGATGAAAGACGTACAGATCGGTGATCTGTTTGCTCAGGATAGCGAGCGTTTCTCCAAGTTCTCTGCCACGTTTAACGATCAGATGCTGGTGGATTACTCCAAAAACCGCATCACCGCAGAAACCCTGGAAAAACTCCAGGCGCTGGCCAAAGAGACCGACTTGCAGAGCGCAATCAAGTCGATGTTCGCCGGTGAGAAGATCAACCGTACTGAAGATCGCGCCGTACTGCATGTGGCGCTGCGTAACCGCAGCAACACGCCAATCCTCGTTGACGGTAAAGACGTGATGCCGGAAGTGAATGCGGTGCTGGCAAAAATGAAACAGTTCTGTGACCGCGTGATTGGCGGTGACTGGAAAGGCTACACTGGCAGGCCGATTACCGATGTGGTGAATATTGGGATCGGTGGCTCTGACCTCGGCCCTTATATGGCGACCGAAGCGCTGCGTCCGTATAAAAACCATCTGAATATGCACTTCGTTTCCAACGTGGATGGCACCCACATTGCTGAAACGCTCAAGCCGCTGGATCCTGCCACCACGCTGTTCCTGGTGGCCTCTAAAACCTTCACTACCCAGGAAACCATGACCAACGCCCACAGCGCGCGCGATTGGTTCCTGAAAACTGCCGGTGATCAGAAACATGTGGCGAAGCATTTTGCCGCGTTGTCCACTAACGGTAAAGCGGTGGCCGAGTTTGGTATCGACACCGACAATATGTTCGAGTTCTGGGACTGGGTGGGCGGCCGTTACTCCCTGTGGTCGGCTATCGGTCTGTCTATTGCGCTGTCGCTGGGCTTTGATAACTTCGAGCAACTGCTGAGCGGTGCGCACGAGATGGATAAGCATTTTGCACAAACGCCTGCTGAGAACAACCTGCCGGTGCTGCTGGCGCTGATCGGCATCTGGTACAACAACTTCTTCGGCGCAGAAACCGAAGCGATTCTGCCATACGATCAATACATGCACCGTTTTGCTGCTTATTTCCAGCAGGGCAACATGGAATCCAACGGTAAATATGTCGATCGCAACGGTAATCCGGTGGATTACCAGACTGGCCCAATTATCTGGGGCGAGCCAGGTACCAACGGCCAGCATGCGTTCTATCAGTTGATTCATCAGGGGACTAAACTGGTTCCTTGCGATTTTATCGCCCCGGCCATCAGCCATAATCCGTTAAGCGATCATCACGCCAAGTTGCTGTCGAACTTCTTTGCTCAAACGGAAGCGCTGGCGTTTGGCAAATCACTGGCAGCGGTAGAAGAAGAGTTCGCGGTACAGGGTAAAAAACCGGAAGAGGTCAAGCACGTCGCGCCATTCAAGGTGTTTGAAGGCAACCGCCCGACCAACTCTATCCTGCTGCGTGAAATCACCCCCTTCAGCCTGGGCAGCCTGATTGCCCTGTATGAACACAAGATCTTTACCCAAGGTGTCATCCTTAATATCTTCACCTTCGACCAATGGGGCGTGGAGTTGGGTAAACAACTGGCAAACCGTATTCTGCCAGAACTGGCGGGTAAAGAGGCCGTGGCGAGCCACGACAGTTCAACCAACGGCCTGATCAATCGTTTCAAAGCGTGGCGTTAAGCCTGTGGCTTGAAACCCGCCTGCAAGCGCTGGTGCGTTAGCCTAAAGGATGAGCCTCACTAATGAGGTTCATCCTTCCTAACATAAGTAAATTGGCAGAGTGCACAATTTATTTATGGCAAATGAGATCCGCTGAACGCTAGTTTGACTAGAATCTATATTCTGAACAATTCGAACTGTAGCAAGGTGATGACGTAGCGAGGCTACAGATAGCTTGAGTGACAAAGTCAATGCCCATGTAACTTGACGATGAAGGATATATACCCGTCATACTTCAAGTTGCTTGGGTGTTGGCTGCCTTTACTCACCCCAGTCACTTACCTAAGTAAGCTCCTGGGGCTTCGCTCAGTTGCCGCCTACAAGCAACTCGAATTATTTTGGGTATAGAGGGTTCGTTCAGTTGCCATATAGTTGCGATATGAAATACTCCGGCTATAGTTGGTCTATATATTTAATGCGTAATAAATCTATCTTGTCAGAAATATAAGATTTATTATAGTGTTGAGCTTTTTCCTAAATTTCGTACGAAGTTTGTTTTTATTATTTATTATGTTATAAAAATTAAGTTTACTGACTATACCCTTTTCCTTTAAAGCTGTAGGGTGTTAGTTGTAATCGACCTATCGGTGGCGTAGCCTCGGTGGGAACGTTACGGCTACAAGTTCGAAGGGTGTACTATAAGTTTAAGAAAGTGTTCTTTAAATACTTGATTTAATACTATTAAGAGGGTTGTGTATGAAAAAGGTATTGTGTCCGGTATTAGTCGCGCTTGCTTTGTTCGGCGCTTCCAATTCTTGGGGAGCTCCTTTCGTTGCTCTCGGGGCAAAAGGTAAGGCGGTCGCTGTAGGGACCAGTGCTGTTGCCATTGCTGCCGCGTGCGGTTTAGTTGCGGAAAACCAAGGTGGTGAGGATGGCATTTCAGCTACCACCACTACCACTACCAGAACGAAATAAACAGTAAAAGAGTAACCGCATAATAGCTACAGTGCTTGGTGTTGCAGGTAGTGAGTAGAGCCTGATTGGTTTAGTTGAGTCAACGGTTTTTCTGCCGCAACTTCAAGGACCAAGGATATAAAAGCGGTTATTCTTTTTTTTATCTACGTGCCGGGATTGCTCAATTGCGCTATCTACCTTTTTTAATCATATGCTTATCCCTCCAGGCCTGTACATCAGCCCAGAAAAACGTTAATGACGCAATTTATCATTTGGTGTTCGAGTCATTGGACGTTGAACTGACAGACCAAGAAGTCCAGAGCCTATCCAGCCCTAGTGCGTATGTCCGTATTGACGATCAGCTACAGATTGTGATGGTGCTTGGGGCGTTTGAAAACGGCGAAGAGAAATGGGTGAGTCAGGACCGTACTCTGATGACGTTAAGAAACGGGCGCGTGGTCAAAACGTTGGGGTGGAAGGATAATTTGCTCAGCGTGTCTAATCTTGAGCAGGATCCTTTGGCAGACCCACGGCGATTGGTTGATGGAGCACGCTGGTCATCTATGATCTCTTGGACAGAAGAAAGCCAAGTCCGCTCTGGTTACGCTGAATCCGTATTTCATCGATTAGAAGATAAACCTCTCGTTATTGGCGGTAAGAGCCAGAATTATCAGGTCATTGAAGAGACGGTTAATGTCGATGACTTGGGTAAAAGCTGGGTGAACCGCTTCTGGTTGGATCCGCAAACGGGCACGGTAGTTAAATCAGTGCAATTCATGGGCGCGGACTATTTCCCAATTGAGATTACATTGTTGAAGCAGAGGCATAATGAAAAAAATTAATCTGCTTTTGAGTGCACTCCTGTGCTTTTCGCTGAATTCTGCCAATGCAGAAAGTCGGGTAACCGTATTTTATCCGGATAAGGCGTCAGTCACGCTTAAAAATGTGCCCACGTTAGAGAACCTGGTGGTGGATAACCCGGCTTTGCAAAGCAAAATCTGGTGGCCAGGTGCGGCGATCGCAGGAGTCGCATTTGATAGCTAGTGCTATTGAATTTACTTAATTTTATCGTGTTGGATTTTGGTTGGTGCCCCCTATAATGCCCCCAAAAGATTTTGCTTGTGGAAACTGGGGGCATTGAAGCTATTTTTTGGTATCGGTTTTCCACCGCAGTAAACCGGCGATATCCTTTTCCCCCTCAACTTCTTTTAAGCGGCGTTGCTGCTCAGCAAACTGGACGTATTCAGCCTGCGCTTTTTCATCTGCCGTTTTCTTACTTACCGTGCCTGTTCCTTGTAGAACCTCGCGGTCATTAAATTGCAGGAACTGATCCAGCTTTTCCTGCCAGTCACGCAGGAACACCTGCTGGCGACGCCTGGCCTGATCTTCGGCAAAATCCAGCCACATGTTGACCACGCGGTTAAGTTCGCTGACTTCGTCTTGATTGAGGTAGTTTTTCGCCACCGTCACATCGCTTTTACGCACCTCTTCACCTTTATAGCTACTCAAGCCCATATGGGGCTGGCTGGCATCAGCACGTTGGTGGATCAGTTCGGCAGCAGTATGACCGGTACAGGAAAAATGCAGTTTGTTCTGGATGGTTTGAAAAAACAGCGTTGTCTCTTTGAGTGACGGTTGATAGTCGGCGGCTAACGCAAAGATCTCCCGAACCCGCAAATAAACCCGCCGCTCGCTGGCACGAATATCGCGGATGCGTTCCAGCATCTCGTCAAAATAGTCAGGCACGGCAGAGGGACCCACGGGCGGATTTTTCAGCCGCTCATCGTCCATCACAAAACCTTTGATCAGGTATTCCTGGAGCGTTTGGGTTGCCCACCGGCGGAATTGGGTACCTCGGACGGAACGGACGCGGTAGCCGACAGCAAGAATAACAGGCAGGCTATAGTGAAGCATGTTGCGGCTTACCTGACGGCTCCCTTCCTGTTGAACTTGTAAGTAAGACTTACAGGTTGCGTTTTGTTCAAGTTCACCTTCTTCGTAGATCGCTTTGATATGTTGTGTGATGGCTTGGGGAGTGACCTGGTAAAGGTTCGCAATAGTCGCTTGAGGTAGCCATAGTGTTTCTTGTTCAAAGCGGCATTCA
>Ga0114969_10000760_pt1 | contig 27952 bp, 30 predicted proteins | sample M_130807_MF_Meta_FD_87316 | JGI IMG/M metagenome (GOLD analysis project Ga0114969, IMG submission 87316) | Freshwater microbial communities from Lake Montjoie, Canada to study carbon cycling - M_130807_MF_MetaG | ecosystem: Environmental > Aquatic > Freshwater > Lake | place: Lake Montjoie...
CGCCCTGGACATGCCCAACCTCGGCTACGGTCTGGGCTCGGACGCCTTCGCGGCGTTGCGTCCCCGTTCAACCGCCCTGCTCGTCGGCGCGTGGACCGGCGGATGGGACCCGAGCGGCGTCTGGCCGGTGTTCTACCGGCCGATGTCGATCGTCGTCTACGACACGATGTTCCGGCTCTTCGCGCATCACGGCGCATGGCTCCACCTCGTCAACCTGTTGGAACTCTGGCTGGCCGCCTGCCTGCTGCGCGTGTTTGTCGAGCGAGAGACCGCATCGGGTGGGCTCGCCCTGATCGCAGCCGTGCTGCTGGTTCTTCATCCCGAGACGCCGACGTCGCTCGCAGCGTGGATCTCGCAGCAGTTCCACCTGGTCGCGTTGCTCTGGGTGCTGGCCGCCATGCTGGCCTGGCAGCGCAGACGCACGAGCGGCGCATCGGGATGGCGCGTGCCACTGGCGGCCCTCACGATGGGCGTGCTCATGAAAGAGGACGTCCTCATGGTCGCGCCGGCACTCGTGGTCTGGCAGGCGATCCGCGCACGAACGGTCGGCGACACTCCGTCGCCATCGCGGACGGTATTCGCGCTGGTAGGTGGATGGATCGCGCTCTACGTGATGCTGCGCACGGCGGCACTTGGCGCCATCGGCGGCTATGAGTCGCCCTCGTTCGGGCGGTGGCTGCTCAACATCGTCGACGGCCCACTGTTTGCGTTTGGAATGCTGTGGATCCCCTCAGCGCATGGCATCAGTGTGCTCTCAGCCCTTGGCGTCGCCGCACTCCTCTGGCTCATGTGGCGAGCCCGGCGTCACGCCACGTCGTCGTTGATCGCGCTCGGTCTCTACGGCATCACGCTCGGTGTGCTCGCCAACGTACCGCTCGTGCTGGTCAGTGGGCACACGCGTCTTTACCTCATGACGCTGGGGGCCACACTCGCCATGACGGCCGCGATCGGCATCGTGATGGCCGGATATCAGCGCACGCGTGGCGAGCTGCCGCGATGGGTCGTCGGCGGGGCGCTCGCGTGGGCTATCGTGATGGCGATGGCGAACTGGGCCAACACGAATACGTTCGCACCGTGTGCACCGGAAGTGATGCAGCGGAATGAAGAAGCGCTGTCGTGGGACATTACCAGCGAGGCCGCGCGCGCTGGCATTCTGCAGGACATGGCCGCGTGCACCTCGCTGACACCTCACCGGTGATCTCGATGGCGGCGCGGCCGGCGACGTGGTTCTGGGTGACGACGGCGATGATCGTCGGAACGATCGTGTTGACGCATGGGGGCGTGCTCTCGGCGGGTCTTCGCGCCGACGACTACTTTGTGATTCGACCGTGGACCAGCGGTGAGATCCGCCACGTTCTGACCGGCTCGTGGGATCCGCTGGGTGTGCAGGATCCGTATCACCGTCCGCTGACGGGGCTGTATCAGGCGTCGTTGTATCCGTCGTTTGGCTACAACGCGTGGGCGATGCATGCCGTGTCGCTCATCGAGCTGGCAATTGTCGCGCTTGGGCTCGCGCTCTTCGTGCGCCGCGAACTTCGGCAACCGGCCGCGGGCACGCTGGCCGCGATCATCTTCCTCGTGCATCCGATGGTGCCCGACTCGACCTCGGCGTGGATCTTCAACCAGATGAGTCTTCTCGCTGATCTCACGGTCGTTGGTGCCCTGCTCGCGTGGCAATGGGCACGTCAGGGCGGCACGCGTCGGTGGCTCCTTGTCTGGGTCATCGCTGCGGCGAGCGTGTACGTGAAGGAAGACGGCGCCATGCTCGTGCCGGCGATCCTCACGCTACAGTGGTGGCGCGCGCGGACCACGGGTCGCGACCCGCGTCCGTCGCGCGCAGTCGTCGCCTCCGGTCTCTCCCTGTTGGCCGTGCTGTTCGCGATTCGAGTGATCACGTACCCGACGGCGTCGCCATGGCCGCCGACATTCGCAGCGCTTCCTCACTATCTGCGCGAGTGGCTGAGCGGCCCGTATCACGTGCTCCTGCGATTGCCCGGCGACGGAATGGCCGGCGTTCCTGGCAATATCGGCGTGGTGGTGGCGCTAGTCTTCGCAGCGGTGATCGTCCACAGACGCACGACGTGGAGTCCCGCCGCGGGGCTCCTCGTGTCCGGCGCCATTCTCCTCTGGTGGTTCAACGCACCGCTCCTCTTCATCTCGGGCCCAACCCGTTCGCACCTCATCACACTCAGCGCCGCCGTCATGGTGACGAGCGCCCTTGGGGTAATCATGGACGCGGCCAGTGCCGCGCGACAGCGATACGCCGTGATTGGCGCGGGCATCGCGATCGTGGTCTCGCTATCATTGGCGTCCCGAGACATGAACACCCACTACGCGCCTTGCGCGCCTGACACACTGCATCAAGACGACATCGTCACGACGTGGGACGTGGTCGCGCCCGAACTGCGCGCATGGCTTGGCGAGAAGCGCCATGCGTGCGAGACCGGCACGTATCGCCCGCTGCCGGCAAGCTTCGTCGCGCATCCACCCCGTTGATGGTGCCGATGTCACGGCAACCGTCGTTTCGTCAATCGCCGAACGCGTGGCTGCTGCTCGCGGTGGCGGCGATCGTGTGCGTGGCTGCCACACACGCCGTCGTCTTGTCGTTCGGGTTCCGTTACGACGACTACATGATGCTGCGGCCATTCGGCGATGCCGACGTGCGACAGGCGCTCACGAACAGTTGGGGGCCCATTGGTGGCGGGCAGGATTCGTATTACCGCCCGATCACCGCGCTGTATCTCGGCGGCCTGTTCCAGGTCTTCGGGCTGCACGCGTGGCCCATGCATCTGGTGTCGCTTGTCGAGCTGGCCGTCGTGGGCTGGCTCCTCGGCGTGTTTCTGTATCGCGATCTCGGGCTGAAGGTCGCCCTTCTTGGCGTCGTCGTGTATCTGCTGCGACCGTCGCTGCCAGACTCCACCAGCGCGTGGATTCTGAATCAGATGCACCTGCTGGCGCTCATCGTGGTCACGGCGACTCTGCTCGTCTGGCAATCGCGCCGACAAGACCCGCGGCCGGTACGGTGGCTGCCGATCTTTCTGCTCACGGCGCTCGGGGTCTTCATCAAAGAAGACACGGCCATGATTCTGCCGGCGCTCCTGGCACTGCAATGGGCGCGCGCCCGATTCGTCAAGGACGTTCCGGGACTCAACACCGAACTGGTGACCGCGTCGATCGTCTTCGCTGCATTACTCGTCGCGCTGCGGTTATGGATGTTTCCGCATTTCGACGTCTTCGAGCCTGGGCCGTCCCGGCCCTGGTCGAGGATCCTGGCGATTGCCGCCTACGCCCCGGTGCGAGCCTCGATGGTGGTGTTTCTCAGAGGCTCGCTCGTCGTCGGCGCTACCGCCTTCGTGCTGCTGACGGAGGCCTGCGGCGGTTGGACGTTCTGGCGACGGCCCGCGTCTGAGCGAGGCTGGCTGTGGATTCAGGGTGTGATTCTGCTTGCGTGTTTTTCACTGCCCATCGGATTTGTCGCAGACTTCAAGACTACGCGAATGCATCTGGTTGTCTTCAGTTCAACGATGATGTTGACCGCTGGCATCTCAACGATCCTCGCGTGGCGCCCCTCGCGGCGATGGCTCGCCGCGGCGGCGATGCTCGTCGTGGTCGCCGGCATCGGCGATCGCGCGCGATTGCAGCATACGGAACTGGTGGAACGCTTCACACCGTGCGGCGAGGAAGACCTTTGGTTCGACCAGGACGTGCGCGCCTGGCCGATCGTCACCGATGACCTCAAGCGCTGGATCGACCTGAAGGCACGCGCGTGTAGTGAGGGGCGCTATCAACCGCTGGAGTTCGCGATGGATCAGCTGCATTGGTCGCGCGGCGACGATCACGTGTTGCTCGTGCATCGCGACGCCCAGTCGATCTCGCTCGATCTGCAGGCGGCACCGCTCGATGCCGACAGCGAGACCGTGCGCGTGACGATCGATGGCGTCACGCGCACACTCCAACTGCACGCCGACACCCGAACCACCGTCACCTATCGGTTGAGCAAGAGCTGGCGCGCCCGGTGGCGGGCGGCGCATCGCATCGACATTGACGTGGATGCGGGCAGCGCGCCGATCACACTCTCGGCCGTCCGCCTGGGCTGGCCGGCCGGTATACTGGGGCCCATGGGCGCCAGATGAACGTCTTGCTGTTGAGGCCGCCCGCCTCATTCAGCACCTCGTCGAGCACCTCGCACGTGTGCCCGCCGCTCGGTCTGGCCTACATCGCGGCGGCGTCCCGGGCCGCCGGTCACACGACCACCTGCATCGACGCCTGCGGTGAAGCGCCATTTCAGCAGACGACGGATGCCGGCGCCACAGTGCGCGTCGGGTTGTCGACGACCGAGATCCTCGAACGAATCGATCGCGCATCGCCTGATGTCATCGGCATCTCCGTCCTCTTTTCGCAGGATTGGCCGCTCGCCCGCGAGACGGCGACGGTCATCAAGGCGGCGTTTCCCCACATCGTCATCGTCAGTGGCGGCGAACACGTGTCGGCGCTGCCCGAGCTGTGTCTTGAGCAGTGTCCGGCGCTCGATGTGTGCGTCATCGGCGAGGGCGAGGCCACTTTCGCCGCCGTGCTTGACGCGCTCGAGCACGGACGGTCGCTGGCCCACGTCGAGGGGATCGTGTGCCGATCCGCGAGCGGCACGACGCGCACGTCCGCGCGGCCGCGGCTTGCCATCGAACAACTGCTGCGACCCGCGTGGGATCTGCTTCCGATCGAGACCTACCTGCAGCACGGGCTGAGTTATGGCGTGAATCGCGGCCGCACGATGCCGCTGCTTGCCTCGCGCGGCTGCCCGTACTCGTGCACGTTCTGCTCGAGCCCGAGCATGTGGACGACCAAGTGGACGGCGCGACCCGTCGATGACGTCATCGACGAGATGGCCGACCTGATGCGGCGATACGGTGCCGAGTGCTTCGACTTCTACGACCTGACGACCATCGTGAAACGTGAATGGATTCTGGAGTTCTGCCAGGCCATCGACGATCGCGGCTGGGTGATCAGTTGGCAGATGCCGGCCGGCACGCGCGCCGAGGCGCTCGACCGCGAGGTCCTGGATGCGATGTATCGCAGCGGCAATCGCTACGTGGTCTACGCACCCGAGAGCGGCTCGGAAGCCACACTCAAGGCGATCAACAAGCGCGTCCACCTCGATCGGATGACCGAGTCGATCCGGCACGCGGTGGGCCTCGGCATGAGTGTGAAGCTGAACGCGATCATGGGGCTGCCGAGCGAAACGACACGCGATCTCTGGGCCACGACGCGCTATCTCACCCGCATGGCGTGGCTCGGCGTCGAAGATACCTTCGTGGCGTGCTTCACGCCGTATCCCGGCTCCGCGCTCTTCACCTCGATGCGCGACGAGGGACGGCTCCCGGCACTCGATGACGACTATTTTCGATCACTCGGGGCTATGACGTCGCTCACGCAGTCGCGCGCCAACTCGCCTCGCCTGTCGGATCACACCATTACGTTCTTCCGCATCACGAGCATGCTGCTGTTTTACACGATCACATTCCTGCGTCGGCCGTCGCGCCTCGTGCGACTCGTTCGCAACGTGTGGCGCAATCGCGAAGAGTCTCGACTGGAGCTCGGTCTGGTGGACATGAAGGCGCGTCTGCTCGGCCGGAGCGCCTGATCGCCCATCGACACGCCGTGAGCCCACGCGCGCAACTGAGTCTGCTGGCGGCCGCCCTGCTGCTCGTCGCGGTGACGCACTCCCAGGTCCTCTCGCTTGAGTTGCGAAACGACGACTACGCGACGCTGCGCCCGTGGACCGCCGCTGAAGTCCGTGAGGCCATCGTCGGCAGCTGGTCAGGCACGCGCGCGTTTCAAGATCAGTATCACCGCCCCCTCACCGGGCTGTATCACGCGGCACAATTTGCGGTGTTTGGCGTCAATGCCCCGGCCCTGCACGCTCTGTCGCTGGTCGAACTCGTGGTCGTCGCCTGGCTCCTCGCGATGTTCCTCTGGCGCGAGACGCGATCGGCGGCATGCCTCCTGGCCGTCACGCTGTACGTCCTCAATCCTCTGCTACGCGATTCCACGAGCGCGTGGATCTTCAACCAGTTTCACCTGATCGCGTGCGCGGTCGTGCTGCTCGCACTGCTGGCCTGGCAGCGGTGTCGGGATCGCGCGACGGTTGGCGCATGGGCACCGATCTTCGCGTTGGCCGCGATCGGTTGGTACGTGAAGGAAGACACGATCATGGTCTTGCCCGCGCTCGTCGCGTATCAGGCACTCCGGGCGCGCACGGGTGGCGATCTTCCAGCCCCCTCCCGGAATCTGCTGATCGCCGCTGCGGTGTTGCTCGTCGTACTCGTCTCGCTGCGATTCGCGATCATCTCGCCCTTCGACGCGCTCGCGGGGCGAGAGCCGGTGCCGCTACAACAGATGGCGTTCTCGGTGGTGTACGGGCTCGGACGTCCGTTCTTTGCGCGTGCACACCAGCAGGTGGCGATACTCGGCACAGCCACGTTGGTGGGCTTTGGCCTGCTGGCCATGAGCACAATGTGGCGACATCCGTTGCGCGTCGCGGCTCGGCTCGGCGTACTCGGTGTTGTGCTGCTCGCCGCATTCACGCTGCCGCTGATGTTTCAGCCTGGACTCGGCACGACGCGCGTGCATCTGGTGCTGCTGGCCTCGACGATCATCATCGCCGGCGGTGTCGCGGCGCTGGAAGAATGGATGCGCGCGGCTCGGCCCTTGACGCGCGTCGGCATCGCGGCCCTGCTCATCGCGGGAGGTGTGTCGCTGCACGTGACGGCGCTCGGCGCCCAGTCGGATCTCTATGCGCCATGCTCACCGGTACAGCTCACGGCGGACGCCGACGTGCAGCACTGGAACATCGTCGCGCCCGACGTGCAGCAGTGGCTCGGTGACAAGGCGCCGCAGTGCGTCGGCGCCGGGCCGGCACCGATTCGCGGGACGACACTGCGCTGGCCGATCAATGGCGGCTGGACACTGCTGGTCCCGCGACATGCGACCAGCGCGACCGTGCTGCTGACCGACACGGCCGCATCGCCCGAGCACCCGAGCGACATCGACATCGTCGTGGCCGGCACGCACACGCGCGCGCGCCTCGCCAGCGCGCTCCCAACCGCAGTCACGATTCCGCTGCCGCCATCCGCGCGCGCCTGGCTCCGCGCCAGCCATCGCATAGACATGAGGGGGTCAGAGCCCTTTTCCACAGAAATCCACAGATGAGGGACATAGGTCCACTTTTGAGGACCTATGTCCCTCATCTGTGGAAACCTGTGGAAAAGGGCTCTGACCCCCTAGGGGGCGAAGAGCGGCCGCAGGCGCGCGGCGGTGTGCAGAAGTTCTTCGGGCAGGACGCGCGTTTCACCGACGACGGTCATGAAGTTCGTGTCGCCGTTCCAGCGCGGAACCACGTGTACGTGCAGGTGATCGACGACGCCGGCGCCGGCAGGCTTGCCGATGTTGAGGCCCGTGTTGAAGCCGTGCGGGCCGTAGGCTTCCGCCAGCACCATCTCGCAGGTGCGGGTCAGCGCCATCACTTCATTCAACTCGTCGGTCGTCGCATCAGCGAGACGCGCCAGGTGGCGGTTGAACACGACCATGAGATGGCCGTTGTTGTACGGAAACTTGTTGAGGATCACGTACGCGTTGCGCCCGTGATGCACGGTCAACGGCTGAAGGTCTCCAGCCGCGAGTGCCTCACAGAAAATACAAGACCCCGTGGAGGTGCTTGTCGTGCTCACGTACTCAAGCCTCCACGGGGTCCATAAGGGGGAATTCATCGGGCAATCTGCAATCGCGAAACAGCAATCGGAATCGACAATTGAGAATCGGAAATTCAAGAACTCTTGTCGTCGGCTTCCGCTTCAACGAACGGGCTCTGGTTGATCAGGTCCTTCAACTCTTTGCCCGGTTTGAAGTACGGCACTTTCTTGGGCGGCACATCGACCTTGTCACCGGTCTTCGGATTGCGGCCTTTGCGCGGTTCGCGCTGGCGCAACCGAAAACTGCCGAAGCCACGCAGTTCGATCTTCTCACCGCGGTTCAGCGCATCGATGATGCTCTGAAACACGGTGTCGACGATCACTTCCGAATGCTTCTTGGTGAGGTCCGAGACTCGTGAAACTTCTTCCACGAGCTCGGCCTTGGTCATCGGCACTGCAAGAACCTACTTGATGTTCTTGAAGTGGTCGCCGAGCGTCACTTCCGGACGTCCGGTGGTTTCCGTGTACGCTTCCCAGTCCGCGCGGTACTGGTCATCCTTCAACGCACGGATGCTCAGACCGATCTTCCGCTCCTCGGGCACCAGGCGAATGATCTTCATCTGATACGAGTTGCCCGGCTCGAGCTCGAGCTTGTCACCACCGGTTGCCGAGTCGAACTCGGAGACGTGGATGAGGCCTTCGATGCCTTCCGCCAATTCGACGAACGCGCCGAAGTTCGTGAGACGCACGACCTTGCCTTCGACCGTGTCACCGGCCTTGTGCGCCTCGAAGAACTCCTTCCAGATGCCCGTCTGCAGCTGCTTGAGACCGAGCGACAGACGCTGGTTTTCGGCGTCGATGCTGAGCACCTGCGCTTCGACCGTGTCACCCTTCTTGAGCACTTCCGACGGATGCTTCACCTTGCTCCACGACATGTCGGAGATGTGGATGAGGCCATCGATGCCGTCTTCCACTTCCACGAACGCGCCGAACTCGGTGAGGTTGCGCACCTTGCCGCTGATGTTCGTGCCCACCGGGTACTTCTCGGAGAGCTCGTGCCACGGGTTGCTCTCGACCTGCTTGAGGCCGAGCGAGATGCGACGCGCGCCAGGATCAACGCCGAGCACCTGCGCTTCAACCGGGTCGCCCTGGTTGAGGATCTTCGACGGGTGCTTCACGCGCTTGCTCCATGACATCTCGCTGACGTGGATCAGGCCTTCGACGCCTGATTCGAGTTCGATGAACGCGCCGTAGTCGGTGAGGCTGACCACCTTGCCGGCGACCTTGATGCCGACCGGATAGCGTTCCATCACGTTGTTCCACGGATCGGGCACGAGCTGCTTGTGGCCGAGCGAGACGCGCTCGGTGGCCGGATCGTACTTGAGCACGACCACGTCGATCTCATCGCCCACCTTCACGACTTCAGACGGGTGCGTCACGCGGCCCCAGCCCATGTCGGTGATGTGGAGGAGACCGTCGATGCCGCCGAGGTCAATGAACGCGCCGTAGTCGGTGAGGTTCTTGACCGCACCGCGGAGCACTTTGCCTTCAGCCAGCGTGTCGAGGGTGACCTTCTTCTTCTCGGCGTTTTCTTCTTCGAGGAGCGCCTTGCGGGAGAGGACGATGTTGCCGCGCTTCTTGTTGACCTTGATGACGCGCATGCGGAGTTCCTGACCGCGCAGTGCATCCAGGTTACGCACGGGGCGCACATCGATCTGCGAGCCCGGCAGGAACGCGCGCACGCCGATGTCGACGGCGAGCCCGCCCTTGATCCGCTCAATGACGCGGCCAATGACGACCTTGCGATCCTGATAGGCCTTTTCGACCTCGTCCCAAATCTTCATCTTCTCGGCTTTTTCGCGCGAGAGGACCACATAACCTTCGCGGTCTTCCGTGCGTTCGAGAAGGACATCCACGATATCGCCGGGCTGTGCCGCGACCTGGCCGGTCTCGTCGAGGAATTCCTCGATGGCGATCATGCCTTCGGACTTGAAACCGACATCAACCACCACGTGGGTTGGCGTCACCTTCACGACCGTGCCTTTTACGACTTCACCTTCCGAGATGTGCCGGAAGCTGTTATCGTACGCGCTCAGGAGCGTTGCAAATTCCTGCGGGTCCATCCGATCATTCTCTTCGTCGAGCAGTGAGGAGAAACCTGATGCGGTCTTTGCACCTCCTTGGAAAAGTTTGATCTTGTTTGCGTTGTCAGAATTGCCCATTGCGTTGTCGATCCTCCTCATGCCGGATCTCAGCTCCGGCGGGCTGTAGGTTTGCTCCGCACTAAATGCGATAAGCAGTCAATTATCCAGTACTTACGGACGTCAGGTCAATCAACGTGACGGACCCAAACCGGTGAGGGTGCCCCATGGCGAAGAAGCAGAAGAAGTCGAAGTCGGCGAAACTCGCAAAAAAGGCAGTGAAAAAGGCAAAAGCCCTAAAGGCCAAGCCGAAGGCTAAGGCGAAGTCCAAACCGGCGGCAAAAGCCAAGGCCAAGCCCCAGCCGAAGAAGAAGGCCGCCCCGGTAAGGAACAAAGCCAAGGCAAAACCGACGGCCAAGGCCAAGGTAGCCCCGAAGGCAACGCCAGCGGTGAGGGCAAAGGCGATCGAGAGGGCGAAAGCCGTCGTGAAGGCCGAGTCGGTCCCGAAGGCCAAGCCGGCCCCGAAGGCCAAGCCGGCTGAACCCAAGGTCGCGGCGCCGCCAGCCATCGCCCGCGAGCGAAAAACGCTCCCCGACACCGAGCGCATGACGCCTGAACCCGCGGCGGTCGCGCCCGTCGCTGAGTCGTGGAAAGACGCGTTTGAAGCGGATCCCGCCGACAGTGCGGCCGATGAGCTGCTCGCCGACATTGAAGGTGGCGACGACGAAGACGAAGGCGACGATCTCGAAGCCGACGGCGACGACGACTGGAAAGACTAGAACTCGGCCGGGTTCGGCCGGAGCCGCGGGCCTTTAGGCCCGCGGGACCGATGCGAGTGCGCGGGCGACGACCTCATCGATGCTGAGCCCGGTCGTATCGATGTAAATCGCATCGTCGGCGAGCGTCAGTGGCGACACGGTGCGCGTGCGGTCGGATTGGTCGCGCGCGGCCAGTGCTTCGGCCACGCTGGCGACACTGCCCTGATCACGGCTCGCGGCATGGGCGGTGTCTTGCGCGCGGCGTCGGGCGCGCTCGTCGGCGGATGCGTCCAGATACAACTTCACATCGGCATTCGGAAACACGACGGTGCCGATGTCACGCCCCTCCATCACCACACCACCAGCCTCGCCATAGGCGCGCTGACGCGCGACGAGGGCCGCGCGCACCTCAGGCTGACGCGCGACCGTTGCCGCAGACGCATCCATCTCGGACGTGCGAATCTCGGCGGTGACGTCGTGGCCATCGATCACCACCAGGCCGCCGCTCAGCGCAAACTCCGCCGCGCGCGCCAATGCGGCGAGCGCGGCCTCGTCGGTGAGCGACACGCCGCGTCGCAGCGCGAGCCACGCCACGGCGCGATACATCCCGCCGGTGTCGATGTGCTGAAACTGCAGCGTCGCCGCCAGCGCGCGCGCCACCGTGCCCTTGCCGGCGCCCGACGGACCGTCGATAGCGATGATGAGTTGGCGATCGGCGCGCGTCATTCCCACTATTATTTGCGGAATGGCGTCTGTGCGGAAGTTCCGTCTTGTGCTGGTCTCGATCGCGCTCGCACTGGTCGCGGTCGCCGCGCGACACACGCCGTCGTACCTGCAGAGCACTGCGCTGATCCTCGACCTCACCGGCAACGCGCCGCGCCTGCGCGCCTGGCTGCCGGTGCGCACCTACGCCGTCACGACGCGCGATCTCGACGTGCCCGCGCGACACGGCGCCGTGCACGCGCGGCTGTATCTGCCGGCGCGGCCGAACAGCCCGGCGATCGCCGTGTTTCCAGGCGTTCACGGTGGCGGCGTCGACGAGCCGCGCATGAGCGCGCTCTCTCGCAAGCTGGCCGCGCTCGGCATCACCGTGCTGACCGCGCCGCTCCCGGAACTCCGCGTGTACACGATTCGGCCGCGCTCCACCGACGACATCGAGGACGTGGCGGGCTGGCTCGCGGCTCAACACGACCTTGCGCCAACGGGCCGCGTCGGCATCGTCGGCGTCAGTTTTGCCGGCGGCCTCGCGCTGGTCGCGGCGGGCCGTCCGTCACTACAAGGCAAACTCGACCTGGTGACCGCACTGGGCAGCCAGGGCGATTTACCCCGCGCGATGCAATATCTCTGCACGGGACGGCTGCCTGACGGTACAGCCCAGCCGCAGCACGACTACGGCCCGGTCGTGATTTTGCTCGCCGGCCTCAGACACTTCGCTCCGCCGGATCAAGTGGAGCCGTTAAGTCACGCCGTGACGACATTTCTCGATGCATCGAGTGAAGACGCCACCGATCCGCCGAAGTCTGCAGCACTCTTCGCCGAGGCACGGCAACTCGAAGCCCAGTTGCCCGAGCCGTCGCGAACAGTCATGCACTGGGTGAACACACGGGATGTGCAGACGATGGGCCAGAAGCTCCTGCCCTACATCGAAGAACTCGGGGGCGCTGCGGCGCTCTCGCCCGAACGATCGCCGGCGACGCTCGTACCGGTGTTCCTGCTCCACGGCGCACACGACAACGTCATTCCGTATTCGGAAACGCCGAGACTGGAAATGTATCTCCGCGCGCGTGGGAACACGCGCGTGACGTCACTCCTGACGCCGCTTATTTCTCACGCGAACGTCGCGGCCGCACCGTCGATCCTTGAGGTGTTGACGCTGATCCAGTTCTGGGCCGCAATGCTTCGCGTCGTCTAGCCGAAGTCGCCGCCCCTTCGGTGCGCTTCAGGAACGACGCCACTCCACGCGAGGCTTTCGCGTCCGGCCGCGGCGCGGCGACACCTTCACGTCGTGGCGGCAACGTGCCAACACGGCGCATCAGTGCCTTGATCTCTTCGGGCCCGACGTTGCGCGCCTGGCCTGGGCGCAGTGTACCGATCGTCAATGAGCCAATGCGCGTGCGCTTGAGCTCAATGACCGGATGGCCGATCGCATCGAACATGTTGCGCACCTGCCGGTTGCGGCCTTCCGTGATCACGATCTCGACGACCGCTTCCGGACCACGCTTGCCTTTCATGGTCTTGCGGAGGGAGACGCTGGCTTCAAGCGTCTTCTTGCCGTCCAGCACGACACCTTTGCGCAAACGCTCGAGCTCGTGATCATCAGGGACGCCGAGCACACGCACGTCGTACGCGCGCTGGAGCTGATGGCGCGGATGCGTCACCACCTCGGCGAAGTCGCCGTCGTTGGTGAGCAGCAGCAGACCTTCCGTGTCGTAGTCGAGTCGGCCGACCGGATAGAAATATCCCTTCACACCGAGCTTGGTCAGCAAATCGATGACCGTCTCGCGGTGCTGTGGATCCGAGCGCGTGGTGACCACGCCCGTCGGCTTGTAGAGCAGGTAGTACTGCTTGGCGTCGGTAAACTTCAGCCGCCGGCCGTCGACCTTGATGTGGTCGCGCTCGGGATTGGCTTTCGCGCCGAGCTCCGCCACGACCTTGCCATTGACCTCAACACGGCCCTGCGCAATCAATTCATCCGCAAGACGGCGTGACGCCACGCCTGCCTGAGACAACACCTTGTTGAGACGAATATCCATCCCTACAAGCCTACTTGACTTACGTGGGTTCGTCTCCGACTTCCGTCACGTCCACGTCGGTGATCTCGACGACCTCGACCACGTCGACCACCTCACGCACCTCGGCCGCCGACTGCGCTTCGGCCGCCGCCTCTTCACCACTGAGCGAGTCGAACGGCAACGCCGACTGCGGCGCAGGTTCGCCGACACCGGCGGGCAGATCGAAGCCGAGCAGTTCCGACATGTCTTCGACCTTTGGCAGATCGCTGATGTCATTCAGGCCGAAGCGCTCGAGAAACTCGCGCGTCGTGCCGTACATGAACGGACGGCCCACGACGGCCTTGCGGCCGACGATCTTGATGAGCTTACGATCGACGAGCGTGCCGATGACACCCGACGCGTTGACGCCGCGAATGTCGCCGATCTCGGGCACGGTGACCGGCTGCTTGTACGCGATCACGGCGAGCGTCTCGAGCGCCGCGACCGACAGCTTCTGCGTCGTGCGTTCATGAAACAGCCGACGCACCCATTCATGAAACTCCGGCTTGGTGACGATCTGATAACCGCCGGCCACTTCCACCAACTGCAACCCGCCCGGCCGCTCGTAGTCGGTCTTGAGCGCGACGACCGCGGCCTCGACGTCTTCCTTCGGTTCGGTTTCGAGCAGTTTCACCAGCGCCTTCATGGTCACTGGTTCGGGCGACGCGAACACCAGCGCCTCAATGATGGACTTCAGATCACTCATGAGTCATTCCCTGAAAAGTGGGCGCGCCGTCAACCTGCGCGCGCTTGTAGATGCGAATCGCGCCGAAGTTCGCTTGCTGGAAGACGCGAATCAGCTTCAAACGAATCATCTCCAGCAGCGCCAGGAACGTCACGACCATGCCGGATCGCGTCTGCACGTCCTCGAACAGATCCTCGAACCCGCAGGCATCCGTTTCCGACAACCGCTCGAGCAACTGCGAGATGCGGGTCTCGATCGGAATCTGCTCGGGCGGCAGCATGACCTTCGGACGCTTCTTGGCGCGTTCGAGCACCTGGCGGAACGCCGCCATGAGGCTGAAGAGATCAATCTCGACTTCCGGCTCGGGCGCAGACCCGACGACGTCATTGACGACGTTGTCGGGGCGCTGCCACTGGGCGCTGCGCGCGATCTCACGATCGTGCAGCAACTCGGCAGCGGCCTTGAATTTCTGATGCTCGAGCAGCCGGCGGATCAGCGCCTCGCGCGGATCTTCTTCCGCATCGTCCTGCTTCGGATCGGGCCGCGGCAGCAGCGTGCGCGACTTGATGTGAATCAGCGTCGCGGCCATCACGAGAAAGTCGCCGACGGTGTCGAGATTCAGCTCGGTCATGAGCTCGAGATAGTCGAGGTACTGCTGCGTGATCAGCGCGATCGGAATGTCGTAGATGTCGACCTCATGCTTCTTGATGAGGTGCAACAACAGGTCGAGCGGTCCATCGAAGTTGGTGAGATGGACCGGCAGATCGCCGAGGATCGATTCGAATTCCAGCTGCTGCGGTTCGGTCATGGCTAGTACTTCAGCTTCACAGCCGTGCGCACCCGTTCCATCGTCTCGCCGGCCACTTCGCGCGCACGCGCGGACCCGGCGAGGAGGATGTCGCGAATGTCGTCCGGACGCTTCAGCGCCTCGGCGCGACGCGCACGTATCGGATCGAGCAGGTGGTTGATCGCGGTGGACAGCTTCGTCTTCACCTCGACGTCGCCGACCTTGCCGGCCTGATAGCGCGCTTTCAGATCGTCCACTTCGGCCGTGTTTGGATTGAACGCGTCGTGGTAGATGAACACCGGGTTGCCTTCAACGGTGCCCGGGATGTCGGCGCGCACACGCTTCGGATCCGTGTACATCTGCCGGACCTTCTTCACGACGTCGTCCGCCGTGTCGGACAGATCGATCGTGTTGTTGTAGCTCTTGCTCATCTTCCGATTGTCGAGCCCGGGCAGGCGCGGCGTCGGTGTCAGAATCTGCTGCGGCTCCACGAGGCCGCACGGGTAGAAGTTGCTGAAGCGGCGCACGACTTCGCGCGTGAGCTCGAGATGCGGCACCTGATCTTCGCCGACCGGCACAAAGTCGGCGTTGTACACCACGATGTCGGCGGCCTGCAGCAGTGGATAGCCGAGAAACCCAATGCTCGACAGATCGCGATCCGTCAGCTGATCTTGCTGTTCTTTGTACGTCGGCACGCGTTCGAGCCACGGAATCGGCGTGATCATCTGAAACAGCAGATACAACTCAGCATGTTCCGGCACGAGCGACTGAATGAAGAACGTGCTCTGTGCCGGATCTAACCCCGCACCGATCCAATCGGCGACGTTGTCGTACCCGTTCGCGACGATGTCGCTCGTGTCGGCGTAGTTCGTCGTCAGCGCATGCCAGTCGACCACGCAGTAGAAGCAATCGTATTTCGACTGCATCTCCACCCAGTTCTGGAGCGCACCGACGAGGTGCCCGAGATGAAGCTTGCCGGTCGGGCGCATACCCGACAACACACGTTTTTTCGCCGTCATGACCACCGAATCACAGGAGAAACGATAACAGGAAATGCTGCACGGGCCCCATGATGGCCGAGAGCACGCCCGTCAACATCAGGGCGTAGATGATAAGGAAACCGTAGGGCCGGAGCCAATTGATCGACCGCGCCACCGAATACGGCACGAGGCCCATCAGGACGTTCCCGCCGTCGAGCGGCGGCACCGGAAACATGTTGAACACCGCGAGCAGCACGTTGAGGATGACGGCCATCAGCAAGGTGCGCCCGATCATGCCGGGGTCATCGACGGACTTGAGGTAGGCCTCGAAGAGAAACGCCGCACCGGTCGCGAGAATCAGATTGCTGACTGGGCCGGCCAGGGCGACAAGCGCGAAGTCGCGGCGCGGTTCGCGGAGATTGCGCATGTCAACGGGGACGGGCTTGGCCCAGCCGATGAGTGGAATGCCGGACGACAGCGCGATCAGCGGAAACAGCACCGTGCCGATCCAATCGATGTGCGACAACGGATTGAGCGTCAGTCGTCCCATCAGCTTGGCCGTCGGGTCGCCAAGACGATTGGCGGCCCATGCATGCGCGGCCTCGTGGAACGAGAGCGACATGATCAGCACCGCAAGCGATGGTAGTGCGTCCAGGAGCGACTGCAAGAGATGGAGGTTATCACGGGGTACGAGGCTGCTTTGCCCAAGGGCCGCCGCAGCCACCGCCGACGACCAGACCGGCTAGATCCTCGGCGCGAGCCACACCCGAGTTGCATACGGCACCGCAATCTGAGTCGACCCTGTTTCCGAGAGGAGTTCCCGGATGGCGTCGATCACCCTCGGAAAACGGTGGCCCGCCTGTCGGTGCAGGGTGCCATGTGACCGCCACGCATCGATGCAGTCGTCAGTCGACTGCTGGTGCACGATGCGAAATTCAAACGCGTGGATCGTTGAAAAGAGGCCGCTGTTCGCAATGCACTCCGTCTGGTCGCTCCGCCGCGAACCGTAGTCGTACGACGGAACGTGTCGGTGGATGGCCGCCTCGATGGTGGCCTGCAGGGGATCATTCAAGTCGCGTCCAGAGGCAGGCAAACCAGCCACCCGGGCGCAGGACCCGTGCGGTCTCGCGCAGCGCGACTTGGCGGTCTGCGACGTTGAATGAGGAGCCGAACGTCACGAGTTGGAATGCTGCGTCGGGCTGACCGTTCACCTCGGCGGTGCCGTCGTGCCATCGCACGCCGTCAAGCCCGGCCGTGCGCCGGATGCCATTCGCGCGCATCGCGTCATTGGGCTCCACTGCCACGACTTGTAGCCCCCGGTTCGCGAGGGGAATAGTCAAATGTGCCGCGCCCGCGCCCACGTCACAGACCCAATCGCCGGGGACGGTGGACGAAAGACTGATGATCCTTTCGATGGCTTCCGGCGCATAGTCCGGACGCTTCAAATAGCCATCAGCCAGTCTTGTGTAGTCCCATGCTGTCTTCATGGTTTAGGCACCGCTCAAGTTCGTTGACGAGGATCGCAGCCGCCTTCTGCCCGCCATTTTCACACACAGGGGAAGAGAACTCGTCACGAGCCTTCAGAAGCGCGGGACGATGGCGTTCCAATAGCGCCTCGGAGTTCAGGACGAGGCGCATGGCCGCCGCGTCCGGAGATGTCACCGTCGGGAACTCCCGGGACAGGCGCTCCTCCTCCTCACTCACGGGGCTGGGTGACGCGTCGTTCCGGAGAAACACGACGTCCTTTAGCGCGTAGATGGCGGCAAACACCGAACCGCCACAATCGACCAGGACGACGTCGGCCAACTTGAAGAACGCCCAGTCGTTGATCGTGCTGTCGCTGATGATGTGCAGGTAGTCGTTTTCTCGCAGCGCGCCAAACAACGTGGGGTGTTCTGTGAAGCTGGCATAGTGTGGCTTGATGATGACGTTGAAGACATCGGACAGCTCGGCGACGACGGTCAGGTAGCTCTTGACTGAGCTCCATGGCCCATGCGTCGGTAGATACAGAATCGTCTTTCGCTCAGGACGCACGTAGCCGTCGAACTCGGGCGGGATCGGCGTGTCAACAAAGAGGTCGTCTAGGCGCGGGTAGCCCATCAGCGCACAGCGCGCGTCTGCCCGAGCGGCCTTGACACGGCGCACTTGATAGTCGCTTTGGCAGAGGAACAGGTCAAACGCGAGTTGAGACGGACGATACGAATACTTCTCGACGCCATGAATCATGTAGCGGACGTAGACCTGAGCGATGTCCGCACCGGGCATCTCCGTTCGCAGGTCCCGGTGCTTGGTCAGCATGACCGGATACTGCTCCATCGCGCCCAAGGCCGCTTCCATGGTCTTGTGCGGCACGCGTTCCTGGCGGAGGTATTGGAAAATGAGGGGCAGTTCCCGCCGGGTCGCAGGTCGTGACAAGTTCGCCGGCACGAGCACGACATACTGATCCTGATCGAGGTGTCGCCAGATTCTCTTGTAATGGTCGATGTGCGAGACCGACGACACGTAGAATGCGATCTTCGGTACGACCGTCATCGCGAGGCCATTCTTAAGGCATGTCAGTCGATAGTCATCGAGAAAGACGTAGGGGTCTCGCTGCACCGAACGATAGAGCAGGCGCGTATATTTTTGGATTCTGCGCTTGATGGCGGTCCCGATGCGTGTCAGCACTTGTCGGTCTCTGAGTCCCGCTGCAGTCTAGCGCACCCGCCACAAGGGGCGCCGCGGCCGCCGGTGTTTTCGTCAGCCGCCGAAGTGGCGGCGGACGGCGTCGGCGGCCTTGGCGCCGACCACTGTCGCGAGTTCCTCGCGACTGGCTCGGCGCACACCGGCCACTGAACCGAAGGCCGTGAGCAGCTGCGTCCGACGCCGCGGGCCGATGCCCGCGACGTCGTCGAGCGCGGAGTGCAGATCGCGCTTCGTGCGCGAGGCGCGATGAAACGTGATCGCGAAGCGATGCGCTTCATCGCGGATGCGCTGCAACAGCTGCAGGGCGGGCGTGTCATGCGGGAGCGCGATGCCGGCATCGCGCTCCCGGGTGAAGAGCAGCTCTTCCTGCTTGGCGAGGCCCACCGCCATGAGGTTTTCGAGGCCGATCTCGCGCAGCGCATCGTAGGCCGCGCCGAGCTGGCCTTTGCCGCCGTCAATAATGATGAGATCCGGGAAGGGACCGCCCTGCTCCAGCAACTTCTTGTAGCGACGCAGGACGACCTCATGCATCGCGCCGAAGTCGTCGAGCGTGACGTCTCGGACTCTGAACTTGCGGTAGTCCGACTTCTTCATCCGCCCTTCCACAGCAACCACCATGGAGGCGACGGTATCGCGGCCCTGCAGTGTGGAGATGTCGAAGCACTCGATGCGCCGCGGGAGGCCCGGCAGATTCAGCACGGCGCGTAGCGTGTCGAGCGCCTCGAATGACGCGCCGGCGCCCTCGCCGAACTGCTGCTGATACGCCATGGCGGCGTTGCGTGTGGCGAGGTCGAGGAGCCCGCGCTTGTCGCCGCGCTTGGGCACCAGGATGGCGACCTTGCGACCGGCGCGCTCCGACAGCCACACCTCCAGCGCGTCCTGCTCGGCCAGGTCGAGCTCCACCGGCACGTGCACTTCCGGCGGCGGCACGCGCTCGCTATAGAACTGCTGCAGCGCGGCCGACACCGTCTCTGCCTCCGGAGACAGCGAATTGAGATCGGGACTCAATTCAGGTGGCACCGATGCTGTGCCACTTGAATTGAGTCCCGATCTCAATTCGCCCATTTCTTCGCCTCGCAGCTCCACACGGTCAACGACGCGGCCGTGTCGCATCTGGAAGACCATGACGACCGTGCCGGAGGCGCCCGTCTTGACGCCGAAGGCGTCGCGGTCGCCGAGGCCGGGCGTCGCCATCTTCTGCTGACGGTCGCGCAGGGTCTCAACCGTCTTGATCGCGTCACGCAACTGCGCCGCCTGCTCGTAGCGCTCCTCGCTGGCCGCGTTGAACATGTCCACGCGCAGGCGTTCGGCCAGTTCATCCTGCTTGCCGTCCATCAGCAATCGCGCCTGCTGCACCGCCCCGTCGTACTGGGCGATCGAACATACCGAGTCCACGCATGGCGCGATGCAGCGCTTGATGTCGTACTCGAGGCACGGGCGATCGCGCTGTCCGTCGATCACTTCATTGCATGATCGGATACCAAAGAGGCGATGCGCGAGCGTCATCGTGCGACGCGCCAGCGACGCCGGCATGAACGGTCCGGCGTAGGCGTTGCCATCGCGCTCGACGCGACGCGCCACGAGAAGCCGCGGCGCGCGCTCTGTCAGCGTGAGCTGGAGATACGGATACGTTTTGTCGTCGCGCAGCAGCACGTTGTAGCGGGGATTGCGCTGCTTGATCAGGTGATTCTCGAGGGCGAGCGCCTCAACGACCGAGTCGGTGACGATGACCTCGAGGTGCGCGGCGTCGCGCAGCAGGCAGTCGATGCGCGGGCTCATGCCGAACGCGCCGAGGTAGCTGCGCACACGGTCGCGCAGCACCCGCGCCTTGCCGACGTAGATGGTCTCCTGCTCCCGATTCGAGAACAGGTACACGCCGGGCTGCTCCGGCAATCGGCCAATCTGGTCTTTCAGGTCGTGAATGGCCATGTGCTACTATCCGCTGGAGTCCGCAGTCAGCGCAAACCGCTGTATTTCATGACGTTTACGGGCGCCGTCGGGCGCGTTTTCAACTTCCCTCTCCAGCTGATCATTCGCGCGTGCATCGCGCTGCGAATTCATCCGAATGTGCTCACGTTTACCGGCGTGCTGATCGCGATCGCCGCCGGCTACGAACTTTCGCAAGGCCGCTTCGTGTCGAGCGGCTTTGTGATGCTCGGCGCCAGCGTCTTCGACTTCATCGACGGCAAAGTGGCGCATCAGGGCGGCACCGACAGCCGATTCGGCGGCTTCTGGGACTCGGTCATCGACCGTCTGTCGGACCTCTCGTTGTCGGTGGGTCTTGTCTGCCTGTACGCCTCAAAGGGCCGCGTCGACTACGTGCTGATCACGTCGATCGCGATGGTCTTTGCCACAATGACGAGCTACGCGCGGGCGCGCGCCGAGTGCCTCCTCGAGAAGTGCAAGGTCGGCTTCATGGAACGGCCCGAGCGCATTGTGCTCTTCATGCTCGGCGCCTTCACCAACCGCATGGCCGCCGTGATGTGGGTCATCGGCGTGTTGTCGATCGTGACCGTTGCCAACCGCATCTACTTCACGTATCTGGAACTCGAAGGCAAACCGCAGCCAAAACGCGCCGGCCTGTCGCGCATCCTGTGGCGTGCGTTCTACTGGACCGACGAACGCGCCACCGTCGCCTATGACTTGTGGGTCGTCGCGATTCTGGCGTTCATCTGGATCACGCCCCCAGCGGTCCTCGGTGATCCGATGACGAGCGGCCAGGGCCTGCTGCAGTGGTTGCTATCCCGCTAGCGCGGGGTCGAAGCACTTCCGGCAGCGCGCTTCATACGCATTCCCCGCACCGACCAGCACGCGCTCTTTCGATTGGATCAGCCGCTGTGTGTGATTCGCGGGCCCACCGCACACCATGCAGATGGCCAGCGTCTTCGTGATGTACTCCGCAATCGCGAGCAACTGCGGCATCGGTTCGAACGGTTTGCCGAGATAGTCCTGATCCAGCCCCGCCACGATGACGCGCTTGCCCTGATCCGCGAGCGTGTTCACCACGGCCGGCAACTCCGCGTCGAAGAACTGTCCTTCGTCGATGCCCACCACTTCCGTCTCGGGCAGCACCTCCGCCAGCAGCGCGCGTGACGACTGCACATTGGCCGAGCCGATGCGCATCGCGCTGTGCGACACGATCTCATCTTCGCTGTAGCGGTTGTCGATCTTCGGCTTGAAGATCTGCACTTTCTGCTTGGCGATCTCCGCACGACGCAGCCGCCGAATCAGCTCTTCGCTCTTGCCGGAGAACATGCTGCCGGTGATGACTTCAATCCAACCGCCTGAGCCAGATCTGGGCTGATCCATTAGACCCTCGACAGGTATTCGCCGTCTTCCGTATTGATACGGATGACGTCACCTTCGTTGACGAAGGCCGGCACGATGACCACGAGGCCGGTTTCACAGGTGGCTGGCTTGACCTGCGCAGCCGCCGTCGCGCCCTTGATGCCGGGCACGGTCTCCACGACCTTGAGGTCAACGGTCTGCGGCGGGTGAATGCCCATCGGCTTCTCGTCGTAGAACTCCACCATGATCAGCGACTCGGGCAGCAGATACAGCGCCGAATCCCCGAGCACCTCGGCCGTGAGCTGAATCTGCTCATAGGTCCCGGTGTTCATGAAGTGGTACATGTCGCCGTCCTTGTACAAGAACTGCATTTCATGTTCATCGAGGATGGCGCGCTCCACCGTATCTTCCGCCCGGAACTTGTGGTCGACGATGCGGCCGTTTCGGATGTCGCGCATCCGCGCCTGCATGTGCGCCCGTTTGTTGCCCTGGGTCAGGTGATGCAAATCGAACACTCGGAGCAGGTCATCGCCCATCTTGATGAGCATGCCCTTCTTCAAACGGTTGGCCTGAACTGAACTCATAGGTATCGGTGTCCTGTGCGACGGGAACTCAGAATTATAGCCCGGTACTGTTAGCATCAAAGTCATGCCGTGGGATCCCGCCCGTGACCTGCTGACCATGCAGGAACAGCTCGACAGTCTGTTCGGCCGGGCCACCACGGGATGGGTGCCGGCGGCCGATCTGCACGAGACGGCCGACCGCTACGTGCTGACGCTCGAGGTCCCGGGCCTCGCGCGGGCCGACATCGACATCGAGTTCCGCAACGACCAGCTCACGGTGCGCGGCGAACGCCCCGGTGCCGACTGCCCGCAGCGCTACCAGCAACTCGAACGCGGCCACGGCCCGTTCTCGCGCGTCTTTGCCTTCAGTCAGGACATCAACCAGGACGGCATTGCGGCGGATCTGACCGATGGCGTCCTCACCATCTACATTCCAAAAGCCCACAACGCGCCGACGCGCCGTATCGATGTGAGATAGATCATGAAGAGAATCTGGTTCGCCTCGGTCGCACTCCTGTCCACCGGGTTTCTGGTCGGCCAGGTCTGGAACAGCCGGCTGGCCCCGACCGAATCCATTCTGGCGTCACCGCAGCAGGCCGCCATTCAAGGCGGACGCGCGTCGCTCTCGCTCGCCGCCGGGGCGGGTTTACCTGACCTGTCGTCCATGGCGGAACAGGCCGTGAAAGCGTCGGCCAACATCTCATCAACACAGCAAGTGCGCGAGCAGTACAGCGACGTCTTCCGCTGGATGTACGGCAACAGCGCGCCGCGCTACGCGACTCGCCAGCAACAGAGCCTCGGCTCGGGGGTCGTCGTCACGTCGGACGGCTACATTCTCACCAACAACCATGTCGTGCAGGATCCGAGCGCGAGCATCAAAGTGGCGCTACCCGGTCGCGAGGAAGTGCCGGCGAAGGTCATCGGCGTTGACGAACTGACCGACCTGGCGGTCGTGAAGATCGAGGCGCAGGGACTCACGACGTTGCCGTGGGCCGATTCCGACAAGGTGCGCATTGCGGAATGGGTACTCGCCATCGGCAATCCGTTCCAGTTCAATCAGACGGTCACGCTCGGCATCGTGTCGGCGATCGGGCGCCAGGGCTCACAGCTTGGGGCGTATGGACAGCTGATCCAGACCGACGCGGCGATCAATCCGGGGAACTCGGGCGGCGCGCTCGTGAACACGCGCGGCGAACTGGTCGGCATCAACTCAATGATCTACACGCGCACCGGCGGCTCCGAAGGCCTCGGCTTTGCGATTCCGTCGAATCTCGCGCAGCGCATCATGAGGGAGCTGATCGCGAACGGTTCGGTGAACTGGGGCACACTGCTCGATGTGGAATACATCGACCAGCCCATCAACACGCGTGTCGCGCGCCAGTACGGCATCAACGCCGACTCACTCGTGCTGGTCGCCGGTCTGATGCCGTCGTCGCCGGCATCGCGCGCCGGCCTGCGGGCCGAAGACTTCATCCTCAGCTTCAATGGCAAGGCGGTGACTGAAGCCGCGCAATTGCAGCGGCTCCTCGCCGACGCGAAGATTGGGTCCACCGCGGAGCTCGAGGTGTTCCGCGATCAGAAGCGCGTGAAGATCACCGTGCCCATTTCGAGCACGCAACAACAGCAGAAGCGATCGGCGCGCTGACGACGTCCTATTTCACCGGCGTCGAGAGCGGCTTCCCCGTTTCGACCACGTAGGTGCCGATCAGTGTGGCTTTCGACGTCGTGGTGTTGTGGCCGTTGTGCACCACGCCCGCGGGCACAAAGAACACTTCCCCAGCCTTGATGATCTGCGGCGCACGGCCGTCGATCTCCAGCTGCAGCGTGCCGTCGAGCACATAGCCGAACTCCTCACCAGGATGCGTGTGCCGGCCCGACTCGACGCCGGCGCCGATTTCGACGCGCGCCGTCACGCCGTGATGGCCGGGAATGCTGATGGGCTGATCCTGCAACGGCGTTCGCGTGAAACCCGGCGTCTGCGCCCATGTCGTCGCACACAGCGTCGCCGCACCGATCAGGGTCACGATCATCGCGCGGCTCACGCGGGCCTCGCCATCTCGAGGGCCTGTTCGCGCGAGAGCTCCATCCCATGCACGGTCTTCGCATGCTCCTGCGCCTTCTTCACCACTTCGTCATCGTCTTTGCCGCGCAGCGCGAAGCCGCACGGGCAGTTGATCACTTTCTCCATCGGTCGAGCCTCCTGTGAGAAGAAACTATACTGACTGCGCTTTGCCGCAGGTTTGCGGAAAGCTTGCAGCCTGTGGCCACCCGCATCTACCTCACCGGACGACTCGCCGTCGAGCATGGCGGCCACGCCCGTATCGACGAACGGGACCTGCCGGGCCGGCAAGGCCGCCTCGCGTTTGTCTATCTCGTGGCTCATCGCCATCGCCCGGTGTTGCGAGACGATCTGATCGACGTGCTGTGGCCCGGCGGCGAGCCGCCGGAGGGCGACACCACGCTCAGCGCCGTCTTGAGCCGGCTCCGATCCCTCCTCAAGCGCGCCGATGTGGGTGACGCCGGCATCGACGTCGATGGACGCACGCTCTCGATCCGGCTGCCCGGCGACGCATGGGTTGATCTGGAATCGGCGGCCAACGCTGTCGATGTCTGCGAAGGCGCCTTGCGGCAGGGCGATCGCGGCGGCGCATGGGGCCATGCCAATGTTGCGATCACGATCGCGACTCGCCCCCTGCTCTCGGGTGAAGAGGCGCCGTGGATCACCGGTTGGAGAACGAAGTTGCTGGCGTTGCGCGTGCGCGCGCTCCATGCACTCGTCACGATCAGCGCCGCCAACGGCGAGCCAGCGGTGGCGATTCAACATGCTGAGGAGATTCTCGCGATCGACCCGTATCGTGAGCCGGCCTATCAAGAGCTCATGCGCCTGCACGCGGCGGCCGGCAATCGGGCCGAAGCGTTCCGCGTGTTCTGCCGATGCACCGAGCGCCTGCGGACCGAGCTCGGCACCAAGCCGTCCTCGCGGACCGAGCAGATCTGGAAGGCGATCGAGCAGAGCTAGGTCAGCGGCTTCCGCGATTCGGCCCCGATACCGAGCGGCAGCCGCGCGCGGCGCATCGCCAGAGCGGCTCGACACCGACGCGTATGCCAATGCGCCGGGACCACTCCGTCTCACGCGGCGGCAACGCGTGGTCTTCGATCACCAGCGCGCCGTCAGTCAGATCCGCGCGATTTTGCTTCAGCGTGATGCCAAGCGCGACCGTGAGATTGCCGGGGCCGCGACACAGATCGGCGTCCGCCATACCTGCGCGGCCACGCCGACGACGCATCAGGTCGATGCCTTCGAGCGGTTCGAGTGCGCGGATGAGGATCGCGGCAGGAAATCCCGCCTCCTCGGTGACAGCGTTGACGAGGTAGTGAAGCCGTAGTTCAGATACACGTAGGCGCGTCCCGGCGGGCCATAGAGCGGCGCGTTGCGCGGTGTCGGCCCCGGCGCCGCGTGACACGCGGGATCCGACTCACCGATATAGGCTTCTGTTTCGACGATCACGCCCGACACGCGGCGTCCGCGCACGCGATGCACCATGACCTTCCCGATCAGGTCACGGGCGACCGCGAGGGTCGGCCGCTCGTAGAACGCGGCGGTGAGGACCACTACCGACGGAGGCGGGCCACCGCATTCGTGGCGGCGTGCGCAATGCGCGGATCCGCATCGGTCATCAGCGACTGCAGCGCGCGCGCATCCGCCGCGCCGCCGACAAATCCCAACAGGCGAATCAACATTTCGCGCGTCGCGACATCCGTCGTCTTGGCGAGCACCGCCGCGGCGGCCGGCGCCGCGAGCGGGCCGGTCTCGAGCAGATAGTCACGCGCCTGCCCGCCGATGCCCGGCTGGCCCAATGACACGCAGATGGCGTCCAGCTGCGGTTCACCGAGACGATCCAGCGCGAAGAGACCCGCGAGTCGCACTTCACTGGCTGGATCGGCTTTCGCCATGGTCCGCACACGCTCGAGCGACGCCCGATCGCGAAGACGTGCGATGCCTTCGAGCGCGGCACGACGCGCCGACGGATCGGCATCCGCCAGTCGCGCGCGCAGCAGATCGCGCGACGACAGGTGCGCGATGCGCGCGAGCGCCTGCAGCGCCGCATTAGCCATCGGCCCGGTGCCGTAGTAGCTCACGCGATCGGTCAGCGCCTGCACCGCGCGATCGTTGCGTACGAGCCCCAGCGCTTCACCCGCATATTCCTGAACCAGTTCGCTTGAGTCATTGAGCGCGTGGATCAGCGCATCGCCCGCATCGGCCGAGCGCAATCGTCCGAGCACACGCGCCGTCGCGGTGCGCATCACCGGATCGCGATGCTGCAGACCCGCGGCGAGGCGACGCGCATCTTCCACGCGGAGCGGCGGTTCGGCGATGACGCCCAGCGCATGCAGCGCATCGAATCGCACGCGCGCGTTGCCGTCAGCCGTCGCGGTGATCAGGTGATCGATGAGCAGTGGCGACGCGGTGGCGGCGGCGCGCACCAGCGGGCCCGCCTCAAAGGCTTCCTGTGCACGGCTCCGACTCTGGCCCCCACTGCGTCGTTCTGCGATCGGCTCGGTGAGAAAGAACGTGAGCTCCGCGTCGATCGCGGCAAACTGCACCGCGTCATCCGCATCGGTCAGAAGCGGAGCGACGGCATCGGCGGCGGCACTGTAGCCGGCCGCGTTCAGTTTGCGAAGGGCCTCGATCTTCCGATCACTCTTCGCCTCGCGCAACTGTGCCATGACCGGCTGCCAATCTTGAGCCGCCGCGACGATCGTCAGCACGAGCGCGAACATGCACACGAGCAGTGTCTTCATGAGTTGTCAGAGTAGTGATGCTCGCGCCCCTGCGCAAGCACGCGCTTGAGATACGCGCCCGTGTAGGACCCTTCGACCGATGCGACGTGCTCGGGTGTGCCCACGGCGAGCAAGTGTCCGCCGGCGTCGCCGCCTTCCGGACCGAGATCAATGATCCAGTCGGCGGTCTTGAGCACGTCGAGATTGTGCTCGATGACGAGCAGGCTGTGTCCATTCGCCAGCAGTTTCCGGAACGCCGCCAGCAGTTTGACGATGTCGTCGAAGTGCAGGCCGGTGGTGGGCTCATCGAGGATGTAGAGCATCCGGTCGCCGCCCTGGACCGCCAGGTGGGACGCAATCTTGATGCGCTGTGCTTCGCCACCCGACAGCGTGGTCGCGGCTTGCCCGAGTCGCAGGTAACCGAGGCCGATTTCATCGAGGACCTGGAGGCGCCGCGTCACCTTTTGCGCACCGGAGAAGAACGTGAGCGCCTCGCGCACGGTGAGCGACAGCACCTGATCGATGTTCTTGCCCTTAAACTTCACGTCGAGCACTTGCGGACGGAAGCGCTTCCCTTCGCATTGATCGCACGGCACGAATACATCGGCGAGGAACTGCATCTCCACGCGCACCACACCCTCGCCTTCGCACGCTTCGCAGCGGCCGCCCGGCACGTTGAACGAGAAGGCGCTGGCCGTGAAGCTGTGCGCCTTTGCATCCTTCGTGGCGGCAAACAACTCACGAATCGGGTCGAACGCCTTGAGATACGTAACCGGATTCGAGCGCGGGGTGCGACCAATCGGCTGCTGGTCCACGAGCACGACGTC
>Ga0114969_10000761_pt1 | contig 27947 bp, 28 predicted proteins | sample M_130807_MF_Meta_FD_87316 | JGI IMG/M metagenome (GOLD analysis project Ga0114969, IMG submission 87316) | Freshwater microbial communities from Lake Montjoie, Canada to study carbon cycling - M_130807_MF_MetaG | ecosystem: Environmental > Aquatic > Freshwater > Lake | place: Lake Montjoie...
CTCGGCAGAGCGATTCATGTCCATCGATATCTGCACAGCCGGTTTCGGCTCCGGCGCGCGTCGCTTGCGCGGGGCCGGCGCTTCATCCTCGAGGGCTACGTCTTCGGGATCGCTTGGTGTGTCGATCTCGTCGACGGGTGCCACCTCAGGCGCAGGGCGACGCGTGCGAGGGCGCTCGGGCGCCACGGTCGTGGCTCGCGAGGTGAGCGAGCGGAAGCCACGCTTGATGCCGTTGCCAGCCTTGCGGTGCAGGCCGAGGGCCACGAGCTGGGCCCAGGCCCACGCGCCGAAGCGCTTCGAGAGGCCCGGTGTCGCCTCGAGTCCGCGACGCGCCGTGCGCGGCCAGAGCAGTGCGAAGCCAAGCGGCAGGGTCAGCCCCCAGAGCACGCCAGCGACGAGGTTGCCCGTGAACGCGCGACCGACGTCACCACCAGCGGAATGCACTCCGAGGTCGATCGTGCCGACGATGGTGTCCGGATACCAGAGCCCGAGGACGCCCTCGGAGAACACGAGCAGGAACAGCGCGCCGATGATGTGCCGGCGCTGGGCCGTGAGCCACTCGGTCTGTCGCAGCGCGAGCATCGCTCCGAGCGCCCCAATGAGGATCGTCGAGGTGAACACGTGCACGCCGAGCGCCCGCACGATGCCATCGCGCGCGCTCCGCATCACTTCCGCGAGCGGGAACAAGAAGGGAATCACCGCAGTCGCGGCGACCACCAGCACCGTGCCGATGACCTCCGGCCGCAGCAATTGTCGGCCGACCGTCATGATGTCTGGGATCTGCGCGCCCTGAGACGCACGCACCCGGCGGGTTCTCGATCGAGCCATCCTCGTTGCTCCTCGTCCGGTTGCCGCCCGCCAGGGCTACCGGTTGGGTGTGCTGGACTACACCTCCACCGTGATCGGCAGCACCATCGGCCGCCGTCTCGTCTGTGCGTGTATATACGTGGCCACTTCATCCTTGAGCGTCTCGCGGATGCCGGCCCAGTCCACATGTTGCTTCTCGCCGCTGAGCATGTCGGTGACGCGCGTGCGAATGCCCTCGGCGATCGCCGGTTCTTCTTCGGGGCCGACGAAGCCGTGCGACATCACCTCGACAGGCCGCAGCAGCGCTCCATCCGATCGGTCGATCGCGACGACGACCACCACCATGCCGTCGCTCGCGAGGTGCTGACGCTCGCGCAGCACGATGTGGTCGACGTCACCGACGCCGAGTCCATCGACATACACGTACTCCGCCGACACCTTGTCGACGATACGTGCACCGTCCTCGTCGATCTCCATCACGTCACCGTCCACGAGCACCAGCGCCGCATCCGGGGGGGTGCCGAGGCTGATCGCGAGCTCGCGGTGCAGCACCAGGTGGCGGTACTCGCCGTGGATGCCGATGAAGTGCTTCGGTCGCACGATGCGGTGAATGATCTTCAGCTCCTCGCGCGCCGCGTGCCCGTGCACGTGCACCGAGTCGAGCCGGTTGTAGATTACGCGGGCGCCGGCGCGGAAGAGGTTGTCGACGTTCTTGTAGACGAGCGTCTCGTTCCCTGGAATCGGGCTTGAGGAGAGCACGATCGTGTCATCGGCGTGAATCGTGATGTTCTGATGCGTGCCATTGGCCATGCGCGTCAGCGCGGAGGTCGGCTCACCCTGCGACCCGGTACACATCACGATTGTCTTGGCCGTCGGGTGGTCGTTCATCTCGTTGGCGGTCATGAGCACGCCGTTGGGCACGCGCAGGTAGCCCATCTCGCGCGCCATCTGCACGTTCTGCACCATCGAGCGCCCGGTGACGAACACGCGCCGTCCGTACTTCTCGGCAGCGTCGAAGACGATCTGGATGCGCGAGATCAGCGACGCGAAGGTCGTCACGATCACACGGTCAGGCGCATTGCCGATGACGCGATCGAGTGCGTCCGCGACCGTCTGCTCCGAGGGCGTGTAGCCCTCGATCTCCACATAGGTGGAGTCCATCGCGAGCAGCAGCGCGCCCTTGCGTCCGATCTCGGCGAGGCGCGTGAGGTCCGTGTGCTGGCCCATGATGGGGGTGTGGTCGATCTTGAAGTCGCCGGTGTGCACGACCGTGCCGTGCGGCGTGTGAATCAGCAGGCCAGCCGCGTCGGGGATCGAATGCGACACCGAGAAGAACTCGACGTCGAACGCACCGACGTGGATCACGCTGCCAGGCTCCACGGTGTTGAGGACCGCGGTCTGGTGCAGGCGATGCTCCTTGAGCTTCACCTCGACGAGGCCGCGGGTGAGCCGCGTGCAGAAGACCGGGACGTTCAGTTCCTTCAGCAGGAAGGGCAGCGCGCCGATGTGGTCTTCGTGGCCGTGCGTGAGGAAGACTGCCTTCAGGCGGTCGGCGTGCTCCATGACGTAGGTGATCTCGGGGATCACGAGGTCGACGCCGAGCATCTCCTCTTCGGGGAACATCAGGCCGACGTCGACGACGATCATGTCCTCGCCGTACTCGTAGACCATCATGTTCCGGCCGATCTCACCGAGACCGCCGAGGGGGATGACGCGCAGTGGCGTGCTCATTCGCTCGCTCCGATGCCCGCTTCAGCGATGAAGGCAGGTAAGCGGGCGAAGTCCGCGTGGATCACGCTGCGCAGGTCGCCTCGATGGAGGGCTGCTGCAGGGTGGAACATCGGTACGATCACTCGACCGCCCTCGCGCTTCGGCTCGCCGTGGATACGGCTGATGCTCTGTCCGGGAAACCATCGCGCCATCGAAAACCGTCCCAGCGTCACGATTATCTTTGGGTTGACCTGCGCGATCTGGCGATCGAGGTACGGCGCGCACGCCTCGATCTCCGTAGGCTCGGGGTCGCGGTTGCCGGGAGGCCGGCACTTCACGACGTTGGCGATGTATACGGTGTCTCGAGAGAGCCCGATGCTCGCCAGGAGCTCGTCGAGGAACTGGCCGGAGGCGCCCACGAACGGGATGCCTCGCTCGTCTTCCCGGGCGCCGGGCGCCTCGCCAATGAACATAATGTCAGCAGTCGATGGTCCAACGCCAGGGACGCTCTGCGTCCGGGTGCGGGCGAGTATGCAGCGCGGGCAGTCCGCGATCTCCTCGTACAGCTCGGCCCACGTCGGGTCGACGGTGGGAGCAGCGGGCGTCGAAGTGTGACCGGTGGGCGGCATGGAGGTCATCGTAGCACCGGGGCAGGGTGAACGCCTCTAGGGGATAGGCGCGTGATCAATTTCTGCGCACGAGCCAGGCGAGGCCAATTCCGACGAAGTAGAGGGCCACGATCGGGCCGGCGACGAGGCTCTGGGTGATGGGGTCGATTGTGGGCGTCGCGATCGCGGAGATCACGAACGCCAGCACGATCGAGAACCGCCACCAGCCGAGCAGTTTGCGCCAGTTCACGACGCCAATCACGGCCATGCCCATGACGATCAGAGGGGTCTCGAAGACCAGGCCCATGATGCCGAGCATGCGGGTGACGAAGTTGATGTAGTTGCCGATGCGGATGTTCGGCTCGGCGATGCTGCTGCCGAAGTCGAGCAGGAAGCCGAGCGACGGCGGCAGGATGAAGAAGTACCCGAACGCCATGCCGCCTACGAACGCCCCGGCAGCACCGAGTGCGATTGGATAGACCCAGCGCTTCTCGCCGGGGGTCAGCGCCGGCGCGACGAAGCGCAGCGTCTGGAACACGATCATCGGCATGCCGGCGGCGACGCCGCCGAGGAGCGCCACCTGGAAGTAGGTGACGATGTTCTCCATCGGCTCGATGTACTGGGGCTTGAAGCCAGGGTGCGCCACACGCGCGGGCTCGATCAGGAGGTTGACCGCGCCAAAGCCGATGGTTGGCACGAAGAACACGCTCATGCCCACGGCGACCGCGATCGCCATCCACATCACACGGCCTCGGAGCTCCTGGAGGTGCTCGAGGATCGTCATCTCGCCGGGGGCGAGCTGCTGCCGACGCGACGGGGGGATGCGGGTCGGCTCGATGGCCATCGCTTAGCGGGTCCCGTCGGCGCGTGTGCTGTCGTCGGTGGAGTCCGAGGCAGGCGGAGGGGTTGAGCTCGCGACGTTACGGGTCTCGGTGCCGATCGAGCGGATCTCGCTCCCAATGTCGCGGATCGAGCGCAGGTCGCCAGCCGGCTCGCCGACCTCCTGCTCCAGCTCGTCGATCGCGCCTCGGACATCGGTCATGACCTCATCCGCGTAGGCGCGCGCGATGCGGTACCACTTGCCCGCCTCGCGGGCGACCTGGGGGAAGCGGTTCGGGCCGACGACCAGCAGCAAGATCACAAGGATCATGCCTGCTTCCGGGATGCCGACGCCGAATAATTCCATGGCGGAAATGATACGCCCGGCGCAGCCTCACGGACTGCCCGGGCGTATGTGTTCAGCCAGACTGGCGCCGGAGGCGCCGGTCCGTGGTGCTAGGACTCGTCTTCGACGCCAGCGTCGTGGATGAAGTCGATCGCGTCCTGGACGGTCTGGATCTTCTCGGCGTCCTCGTCGGAGATCTCGATGGCCGAGCCCTCCTTGGAGAACTCTTCCTCGATCGACATGATCAGCTCAACCAGGTCGAGCGAGTCGGCGTTTAGGTCGTCCACGAACGATGCGTTCGGAGTGACCTGCGACTCGTCGACACCGAGCTGCTCAACGATCATTGATCGCACACGCTCGTACACACTCGCCATATCGTCGTCTGTCCCTTCGCCCGAGCCAGCCATGGTCATACTGCGTCGCCGTCCTCTTCATCGTGATGTCGCTGGTCCGATGCGGCCAACGCGATCGAGCCGAGCACCCCATTCACGAAGCGTCCGGAAGACTCGGATCCATACCCCTTCGCCAGCTCGACGGCCTCGTTAATGACCGTCCGAAGCGGAGCCGGCTGATTATCAAAGAGCACTTCATAGATTGCAAGGCGAAGCACGTTGCGGTCGACTGGAGCCATATCGCCCAGTGGGAACGCCGTCGCGCGCTCGCTGATCATGGAGTCGATTTCCGCCTGGTGCGCGCGCACGCCCTCGACGAGGTCGGTAGCGAACACGCCCGCATCCTCTGCCAGCCGCGCGTCATCGATGTGACGTTGCAGTGCCTCGTGCACGTCATGCTGCGGCACGGTGTCCAGCTCGAACAGCGTCTGGAACGCGACGATGCGCGATCGGCGGCGCGAGGAGGCGGGCATTACTGCATCACCACGCCGCCGTCGACGTTGAAGGTCTGCCCGGTGATATAGGCCGCGCCGTCCGAGGCGAGGAACGCCACCGTCGGCGCGACCTCCTCCGGCTCCGCGTAGCGGCCCAGGGGCACCATGCGCAGGATCGCCTGCTGCTGCTCGTCCGTCAGGCCCGAGGTCATGTCGGTGAGCACGAAGCCGGGCGCGACCGCGTTCACGGTGACGTTGCGCGCAGCAACCTCGCGCGCGACGGCCTTGGTGAAGCCGATGATGCCGGCCTTCGCCGCGGCGTAGTTTGCCTGTCCGGCGTTGCCCATCTCCCCGACGATCGAGGTGATGTTGATCACCCGCCCCCAGCGCGCGCGCGTCATGTGCCGGATGGCGAGCTTGGTGGCGACGAAGGTGCCCTTCAAGTTCGTGTCGAGCACGGCGTCCCATGACGCCTCCGACATGCGCATGAGCAGTCCGTCGTCGGTCATGCCGGCGTTGTTCACGAGGATGTCCGGGCCGCCGAGTGCGTCATGCGCGTCCTCGACCATGCGCTCGATCGCGGCGGTGTCGAGGACGTCGAGCTCGCTCGCGATCGCCTGCACGCCGAAGCCGCGGATCTCTTCCGCGACCTGCTCGGCGAGCGCGCCATTGGAGCGGTAGGTCAGGAACACGTTCGCCCCCTGGCGCCCGAGCTCGAGCGCGATTGCGCGCCCAATGCCGCGGCTGCCGCCAGTGACGATCGCACTCCGCCCGTCAAGGTTACCCATCAACACGTCCTAGTTCGTGGAGTACGAGCGAGCTCGTTACTCGGTTGCGCGCGCCTCAGCCGCCGTGCCCACGTTGCGCAGCACGGCCGATGCCTCGGTGCGCTTGAGCGCGCCTGTCAGCACCTTCCCTGGCCCGAACTCAATGAACGAGGTCACGCCGGCCGCGAGCATTGCCCGCACGTCGTCGACCCACAGCACCGGGCTCGTCACCTGGTCTGTGAGCTCCGCGGCGAACTGCGTGCCCGAGGTGAGCGACTGTGCCGTGACGTTGGAGACCACCGGCATGCGGGGCGCACCGAAGGGTGCCTGCGCCAGCACGGCTCGCATGCCATCGGCTGCGGCCTGCATCAGCGGCGTGTGGAACGCGCCAGCGACGTTCAGTGGCAGCACGCGTACCGCGCCAGCCGCCGTTGCGGCGTCCGAGGTGGCCTTCACGGCCTCCGTGGTCCCGCCGATGGAGACGTTGCCCGGCGCGTTCTCGTTGCAGAGCGAAGCGCCATGCTGCTCGCACAGTGCAGCGACCTGGTCGCGCTGTAGTCCGAGCACGACGGCCATGGTCCCGGGGTGCGCGTCGCATGCCTCCTGCATGAGGCGACCTCGCTCGCGCACGAGCCGCAGCCCATCCGCGAACGACAGCGAACCCGCTGCGATCAGCGCTGCGTACTCGCCAAGCGAGTGGCCGGCGACATACGCAGCCTGCGAGGTGACCGTGCCGGCATCGATCGCCGCCACGAGTGATGCGATGCCATGTGTGACGAGTGCGGGCTGCGTGTTGATGGTGCGAGTCAGCTCGTCCTCGGGTCCCTCGAAGCACAGCGTCGAGAGTGAGAAGCCAAGCGCCTCGTCAGCAGCGTCGAAGACGGCGCGCGCCGCGGGGATCTCGTCGTAAAGGTCTTTGCCCATGCCGACGGCCTGTGCGCCCTGGCCGGGAAACAGCCATGCGGTATCGGCCGACGACGGGAGCGTCGGGATGATCACATCGGGCATAGCGAACCTGCGTCCTGCTACGGGGAGACGCGAGAAGGTCGAGCGGAGTCTAGCGCGCGAGCAGGCCCTACGAGGCCGCCGGGCCGAGCACCTGCCGGCCGTTGTACGTGCCACACACCGGGCAGGCCCGGTGGTTGACGCGCATCGAGCGGCACTGGGGGCAACGCACGAGCTGCGCAGGCACCACGTGGTGGTGGCTGCGACGAGTGCCCTGCTTTGAGGGGGGAGTCCTATGCTTCGGTACCGCCACGATCATCCTCCGCTCGCAGGCTCTCACTGAGCCCCGCGAGACCGGCCCAGGCGCCGTCGGCACCGGGCACGTCATGCACATGTGGACGCTCATTCAGGTTCTGCCCGCATTCCAGGCAGAGCCCAGCACAATTGTCACGACAGACAGGCTGGAGCGGGAGCGCCGCCGTCTCATATTGCCTGACGGCCTCGCTGAGGTCGAGTTCATTCTGCTCGTCGATGCGGAAGTCGTCCGGCTCGGCCTCGACCGCCTTCCCCGTTATGGGGTCCTGCTGCGACACAAACTCCTCGTCGATCGAGATCGCCAGCGGCTGGTCGAACTCCTCGAGGCAGCGGGAGCAGGTCAGGTGAGGGCGCGTGATCAGGTCGGCGTGCGCCAGCACACCTCGCGGGCTGCGCATCAGGCGCACCCGGCCCACTGCCTGGGCGACATAATCCATATCAGGAATCGAGACGGCCTCGTTCTCCAGCGTGAACTCGCGGCGGCTGCCGACGGGCTCTTGGAGCAACGTCGCGACGTTGTACTGCACCTGGACCTCCGGTAAGGGAAGGATCGTACACCGCCGCTGCCGAGACCGCGCTCCGAGGTTTCCCGTGTGTACGGGCCAGCCTTGTGCCCCGGCTATACTCGTGAGCGGGCGGGGGTAAGGAGGCGGCATGCAGGCCGTCTGCTATCTGCGCGCCATCACGGACCCCTCGCTTGAGGTGCAACAGCGCGCGTACCTCGACGAGTGCACCAGCGCCGGCCTCGAGGTCGGCCCCACCTATACCGAGACCGCCTCCGGCTCCTCCGCGCCCGAGTTCCGTCGCATGCTGCGCATCCTCCTCGAAGGCCAGCGCGAGTTCGTCGTGGTCGTGGTCGGCGCGATCGAGGCGCTCGGCGACACCGCCCGTGAGCAGGCCAAGCGCTATCTCCAACTCGCCGCACTCGGCATCCCGCTGCGGGTCGCCGGCGCGCGCGACCCTGACACAGCGATGCTCGCCGCGTGGGAACGACGTACCAACGCCGAGCGCCGCCGTGAGCAGGTGCGGGCCGGCATGCGCGACGTCGCGTTGCGTGGCGAGGTGCTCGGCCGGCCACCATACGGCTATCGCGTGGTTGCTCGTCGGCTGCGTGTCGACGCCGACGAAGCTGTGGTCGTGCGCGATATCTTTCGTCGCTACCTCGAGCTCAACGAGGGGGTGCGCGTGATCGCGCGTCACCTCAACGAGGCCGGCACGCGCACTCGACGCGGCGGTGCGTGGAGCATGGTCAGTGTGCGCGAGGTGCTGCGGAACCCTGTCTACGTCGGCACGTACCGCCGCCTCGGCGTGCTCGTCCCATCGGACCATGAGCGGCTGATCACACGCGAGCAGTTCGCCGACGTGCAGACGCGCCTCGCGGAGCGACGTACCTCATTCACTCGGCAGGCACGAGGCGAGTACCTGCTCGCGGGTCTTGCCGTGTGTGGCTACTGCGAGAACAAGCTGATCGGCGTGCGCCGCGCGAGCCGCGCCCAGCGCGCCACGGGTGAGCCCGCTGAGGTGTTCACCTACTACCAGTGCCAGTCGCGCACGAACCAGAGTCGCTGCGACTACCACACCCGCCGCGCCGATGACCTGGAGTCGGCCGTGCGCAACGCCATCAGTGATGCGTTCGCGACGACCTCGGTGGCTCCGAATGCGGTGCTGCCCCCCGACGCCAGCGAGGCGCGTCGCGAGGGTCTGCGTCGTCGCCTCGACGCGCTGCTGGAGCGCCGGGTGCGCGGGGAGTGGACCGCGGAGCAGCTGCGCCAGGAGGCCGGCCAGCTCGCGCTCGAGGACCTCCAGGAGGAGGAGCGCGAGGAGTTCGAGGCGCGTCGGCGCCAGGACGCCGCGCGCACCTCGGAGGACGCCACGACGGTCGTGACCGAGCGCGCCTGTCTCGTCGAGCAGTGGGGCATCCTTGAGTTCGACGAGCATCGCGCGCTGCTGCGGGCGCTTGTCACTCGCGTCGTCGTGATGGATGACGCGGTGCGTGTCGAACTCGCACAATCTCGCACAATAGGGACGTAGTAGAGCATCAGGGGGCGACACGATGGACGAGCGCAGCGCTGCCATTCTCGAGGTGATCCGCAAGCTCCCCTCGAAGACGATCACGGCGACGATGGCCAACCCGAAGTCGAGCGCGGTGCGCACCTTCACGGGGCCGTCGCTCTTCGACTACGCCGTCGCGACCAAGCTCTTCGCCGCGAAGATGGAGGGCGGCACGCTCGCGAACTCGTACTTCATCGTGACCGCCGAGGACGGCGCGCGCTCCGCGGTCGCGCTCGGCGAGGCTTGGCCCAACGCCTCGGACAAGGACGTGCTCGTCGCGTACCAGCAGGACGGCGAGGACATCCGCAACGGTGTGCGTCTCGTGGTGACCGGTGACGGGCTCGCGGGCCGTTCGATCGGTGGCGTCGTCAGCATCGACGCTGCGACCGTCACCGCTGACCCGGTGCCCGCGGGCGTACTCGAGCTCACGGGTCAGGTGGACCGCCCGGGCGTCGTGGACTTCTCGGCGCTGCCCGCCGACGCGTACACCGAGGTGACGACGGTGGCTGCCGTCGGACACGGTGGCACCTCGATCGATCCGCGTACCTATGGTGGCTACCGGCTGTACTCGATCCTCGAGCAGGCCGGCATTCAGATCGACGAGGCGCAGCACGAGGACTTCGTCGGCAAGGTCGTCGTCGCGAGCAGCACCGACGGTCACTCGGTGGTGATCGCGGGCGGCGAGATCGAGCCACGCTTCATGAACGGCGACGCGATCATCGCGACCACGCGCGATGGTCAGCCGATCGAAGACGAGGGCGGCGTGCGCCTGATGGTGCCGTACGACAAGAAGCCCGGCCGCTGGGCGAAGTTCATCACTCGCCTCGAACTGCGTCGCGCGTAGCCGGCTACCGCCTCGGCTCCCACCACACGACCGCCGAGAAGTTGCGTCTTGGCGGTGGCTGCATGAGCCCCGACGGTCGCGAGTAGTGCTCGGCGATCAGCCCGCGGAGCCGACCTTCGAGATCGGTGCCGCGCCCGATCCAGTAGCGCCAGCGCAGGTCCTCGACGGCATCGTCCAGCGACATCTCGACCGGCCCCTCGACCGGGTAGGTGCGCACGTGAAAGCGCCGCCCCCATGCGCCGAGCACCGCGAGGAACTCGCGGAGGCCGGGGAGGGAGCGCAGCGGCTCGCTATAGAGCGCCTGCCACACCGCGCCATCGGGCGTGCTCGGTGCACGGTCGGAGAGCATCACTACGCACAGCCGGCGCGTGACTCGTTCCATTGTTTCGAGGAACTCCCGGAGGTCGTGCGCGTCATAGAGCACGTTCGCCGCGAGGCTCATGTCCACCTGCGGTACATCGAGGCTGGGCGGAGGCGGCCAGCGGAACGTGAGCTGCTCGATAGACACGTCTGCCTCGTGAGCGGCGATCGACATCACCTCGCGCATGGCGGGTGACGGCTCGACGGCGATGACGCGATAGCCGGCCTGCGCGAGCGGCACTGCGAAGCGTCCGCCACCCGCGCCGATGTCCATCCACGTGTCGCCGGGCTGTGACAGCTCGAGCAGCGTGTCCGCCTCGGGAGCATCGAGCTCGCCCGGCCGGAATCGAGGTGCGCGGTCGGCCCAGAAGTCGCCGTTCGCGGGCGGCATCAGCTCGCGCACGCGCTCGACCTGCTCGCGGTTCGCCGTGACGAGCGACTCGTAGGCCGCGAACACCGCGTTGGCGCTCGGCCGCAGCACAGATGCGTCGATGTTTGCCGTCATCGTGAAACGTCCTGTCAGCAAGCAATGTCAGTGTGCAACTGGAACGAACATGAGTGTGTATGGATAATCCCGCGGTGACTGCACCCTCGAACACCGCACCCACGAAGCGCCGGAGCTCCTGGTCGTCGCTCGCGCGCCCCCAGTATCGACTGCTGTGGGCCGGCACGGTCGCGGCGATCATCACCAGTGAGCTGCGCCTCGTCGTCACCGGCGTCTGGCTGTACGACAAGACCGGCTCTGCCGCGCAGCTCGGCATCCTCGGCTTGATTCAGCTGGTCGTGCAGATCCCCGCGCTGCTGTTCGGCGGCACGCTGGCGGATCGCCTCGACCGCAAGCTGTTGACCGCGGGCACGCAGTTCATCACGTTGATCTTCATCGGCGGCATGGCTGCGCTCGCGCTCTCGGGCCAGCTCGAGCCGTGGCATGTCTACATTGCGACCGCCGTGCTCTCGGTGAGCACGGTCTTTGGCAACCCCGCGCGTGCCGCACTCGTGAGCGCCACCGTGCCGCCCGAGGAGATGGTCGACGCCGTCACGACGAACTTCGCGTCGCAGCAGATCGCGACCGTGATCGCGCCGCTCGGCTTCGCGGCGCTCGCCAAGTTCGCCAACATCAACGCCGCGTTCGTCCTCGCGACGATCGTTGCGGTCCCCGCGGTGATCTTCCCGATGATGATGAACGTGCAGTCGACGCCGACGGCGTCGGCCACCAGTGGTGGCTCGTTGCTGCGTCGCACCTGGGAGGGCCTCGTCTACGTGCGAGTCCACCCGCTGCTGCCCGCGCTCTACCTGATGGACACCGGCGTGACGGTTGTCTCCTTCTACCGCCAGATGTACCCGGTGTTTGCTGACCAGCTCTTCCACGGCGGCGCCGTGACCGTTGGCCTGCTCACTGCCGCCAACTCAGTCGGCGCGATCCTCGGCAGCTTCGCCGTGCTCTACCTCCGCCACGTGAAGCGCACCGGGATGATGGTGCTGATCGCGCACGGCATCTACGCGCTGCTGCTCTTCCCGTTCGCGCTGGTCCACTACCTGCCGGTCGGCCTCGTGCTCCTCGCGTGCCTCGGCGGCATGGACGCGATCACGGTCACGGTGCGCCAGGCGACCGTGCAGCTCTCGACGCCGGACGAGATGCGAGGTCGCGCGCTGAGCGTGCAGACGCTCTCGGCGCAGACCGCGAATAACCTCGGGACGCTGTGGGTGGGCATGCTCTCGGCGACGCCGCTTGGCGCGATGGGGACGCTGCTGATCGGCGGGCTTGCCTCGGTTGGCTTCACCGGCTGGGTGTGGCAGCGCGTGAAGGCCGTGCGCGAGTACCGCGCGCCCTAGCGTTTCGGACGCTTGGCAATCGAGGCGTTACGCTGGCCTCTGCCAGGGGGCCGGACGGCCGCCGGTGGACTCGCTTCGGTGTGGTCCACGGGAGGAAAGTCCGAACTTCACCGGACAGGGTGCCGGCTAACAGCCGGGCGGCGTGAGCCGACGGATAGTGCAACAGAAACAGACCGCCTCGGACTTCGGTTCGGGGTAAGGGTGAAATGGTGCGGTAAGAGCGCACCGGCGTCCTGGTAACAGGCCGGCCGGGCAAACCCCACCCGAAGCAAGACCAAATAGGGGAGCGCTAGGGGTGTCCGGCTCCGCTCCCGGGTAGGTCGCTCGAGGCAGTGAGCAATTGCTGCCCTAGATGGATGGCCGTCGCCACTCTTCGGAGTGGTACAGAATTCGGCTTATAGGCCCCCTGGCACTACAACTCGAACCGCTGCGGGCGGTTTACGCCCAGCGTGGTGGGGCAGCGGCTGGATGACGCAGCGGAAGTTGCCTCATGCTGCGGCGCTGCACCCAACTCGAACAGATCAGGCGCATGACGAAGGCGGCTCGCGAGAGCCGCCTTCGTCATGTCGTGCGAGGTGAGCGAACTAGTCGCGAGAGAGCACAACCGCGTTGCGCTGGATGACGCGGTCGAGGTCGACCAGCATCGCGGTGCCCTTGCGGTCGGCGTCGGCGTTGCGCTCCGGCTCCGGCGTGTTCTCCCAGATCTGGTCCTCGAGCGCCTTGTCGGTGACGAGCTGGGCGCGGCCCTGCATCTGGAAGGACAGTCGCGTCTCCGGGTTGCGGTAGAACAGCGAGACCTTGTTGTTGACCTGGATGCCGTTGGCGGTCGTGCCATCGACGTTGCGCAGCCACATGCTGATCTGGTCGTCGCTGTGGACGTGGACCGAGCCACGCAGCGACATGTACGGCTGCCCGTCGGCGTCGTTGGCGGCGATCATCATCGGGACTCGCTGCGACAGCGAGTTGTTGACTGCTTCCTTCATCTCGTCGGTCAGGATCAGGGCCATTCGAGTTCCTCCCCCGTAATTCGTGGAGCGCATTTTATCCCGCTCGTTACCGTTAGGGGCGATACGATGACCACCATGGCGACAGATTCCTCGACCCCGGACAAGGCACGTGGCGACTGGCGGCAGGGGCTGCCTCGCGACGTGGTGGCGAGCGGCGAACTGCCGGCCGAGGTGCGCGCGATTCGCTTTGACTCGCGCGCGGTCGAGCGTGGCGACCTCTTCGTCTGCGTGGCAGGTGAGCGAGCCGATGGCCATCGCTTCGCTGCCGCAGCGGTCGAGGCGGGCGCGGTCGCGCTCGTGGCGCAGCAGGGGATGGGCGAGGGACTCGAGGCACTGGGCGTGCCGGTGGTGCGCGTGGCGGATACGCGCCGCGTGCTGTCCTCGGTGGCTGCGGCGCACGAGGGGTTCCCGGCGCGCAAGCTGACCGTGATTGGTGTGACGGGGACCGACGGCAAGTCGACGACCTCGTGCCTCACGCTCGCTGCGCTGCAGGCAGCCGGCGCGAAGGTCGGCCTACTCACGACCATCGAGTGTCGCGTGCGCGACCGAGTGATCCCGAACCCGACGAGGCTGACGACGCAGGAAGCGCCGGTCGTGCAGGCGCTGCTCGCCGAGATGGTCGAGGTCGGCTGCACACACGCGATCGTCGAGGCGACCTCGCACGGCCTCGCGCTGCATCGACTCGATGACTGCGAGTTCGACGTCGCGATCTACACCAACCTCAGCGAGGACCACCTCGACTTCCACGGGACGATGGAGGCCTATCGCGCTGCGAAGGGGCGACTCTTCCAGATGCTCGACGAGCCGACGACGAAGAAGGTGCGGCGGCACGCGGTGATCAACTGCGACGACCGCAACTGGCGGTACTTCGCGGGACTGACACAGGCGAATGTTGTGACGTACGCGATCCAGAATCCGAACGCCGATGTGCGCGCGAGCGACATGATGCTGTGGCCGGACGGCGCGACGTTTGTGCTCGAGAGCACCGACCCGGATGACGACGGCATCGAGGCGAGCATTCAGCTGCCGGGCGACTTCAATGTCGCGAATGCGACGGCGGCGATCACTGCGGTCTCGGCGCTCGGGCTGAGTCCGTATGCAGCGGCCTCGGGGGTCGCGCAGTCCAAGGGCGTGCCGGGCCGCATGGAGCGTATCGAAGGCGCGCCGTTTGAGGTGATCGTCGACTACGCGCACACGCCGGAGGCGCTCGACCAGGTACTGACGATGCTGCGACCGCTGGTCGATGGACGGCTGATCGTGGTGTTCGGCTGCGCCGGCGAGCGTGCTCGTGATCGGCGTACCGGGCTCGGCTCAGTCGCGGCGCGGCTGGCTGACTACACGGTGCTCACGGATGAGGATCCGCGCTCGGAGCCGCCCGAGGCGATCATCAACGAGATTGCCGAAGCGATGCTGCACGCGGGCGCGACTGAAGGTACGAGTTTCGAGCGTCTGCCCGGAAGGCGTGCTGCCGTCGCGCGTGCGATCGAGCTTGGCGCTGCGGGCGACTTCGTGCTGATCGCGGGGAAGGGCCACGAGTCCACGATCGAGTGGGCTGACCATGCCGAGCCGTGGGATGACCGTGCCGCCGCGCGCGACGCGATCCTCGAGCGCTTCGGCCCACCGGAGAGGAGTGAGAACGGGTAGATTGACGCGGCTGCTGCTGCTACCCCAGAGCGGAGGACCTGCGTGACCACACTGGACGAGGCGACGATCGCGGGCCTGGTGCGAGATGACCTCGCGCACCTTATTCATCCGCAGTACTACGCGCCGGAGCACGAGTCGCCGATCATCTTCGACCACGGCGAGGGTGTCTGGCTGACCGACGTGCGCGGCAATCGCTACATCGACGGGCTCTCGTCGCTGTGGAATGTCGCCGTCGGCCACGGTCGCACTGAGCTGGCCGACGCGGCTGCCGAGCAGATGAAGAAGCTCGCGTTCTCGAACTCGTACACAGGCTTCTCGAACGTGCCGGCGATCCAGCTCGCCTCGAAGGTCGCGGACCTCACCTACGACAACCTCAGCGGCGTGTTCTTCACGAACTCGGGGTCCGAGTCGAACGAGGGCGCGTTCAAGGCGGCGCGCTTCTACTGGAACCTCAAGGACCGGCCGACCAAGACCAAGATCATCGCGCGCGAGCGGTCGTACCACGGTGGCACGCTGACGACGACCGCGATGACGGGTCTGCCCGCCTTCTGGAAGTACTTCGGCCCGTTCATGCCGGGCGAGGTCGTGCATACCTCGAAGCCGGACGCGCTCGAGTGCGACTGCACGCCGAACACCGATGGCGAATGTGCCCACTGGTTCGAGGCGGCGATCCTGCGCGAGGGTGCCGACAACGTCGCGGCGATCATCGCGGAGCCAGTGAAGGGCGCAGGCGGCGTGTGGACGCCCGCAGATGAGTACTTTGCGAAGGTGCGCGAGATCTGCGACCGCTACGAGGTGCTGTTCATCGCCGACGAGGTGATCACCGGCTTCGGTCGCACCGGCAAGTGGTTCGCGCTCGAGCACTGGGGTGTGCAGCCCGACATCCTGAGCATCGCCAAGGCGATCACCTCGGGCTACGTGCCGATGGGTGCGTTCATCGTGAGCGACTCGATTATGGAGGCGTTGCAGTCGCTGCCGAGCGACGCGCGCTTCATGCATGCCTACACGAACAGCGCGCATCCGACGGCGGCCGCCGTCGGCCTGCGCAACCTGCGCATCTTCGAAGAGGAGCACCTCGTCGAGAACGCGGCGGCGATGGGGGCACGGCTGGGCGACGGGCTGCGTGCGGCGCTCGGTGGTCACGCGCACGTCTCGAACATTCGCAACCTGGGGCTGATCGCTGGTCTGTCGGTGGTGGCGGACTCGGAGGTCGGCACGCCGTACGCGGCGGGCGACCTGATGGGGCGCAAGGTGGCGGTGCACATGCGCGAAGAGGGCCAGGTGATCACGCGCTTCGTCGGCGATCAGATCGTGCTCGCGCCGCCGCTGGTGGTGAACGCCGCGGAGATCGACCAGATCGTGGGTGCGGTGGCGAACGCGGTGCGGGCGGTGACTGGCTAGCCATCGTTTGGACTCGCAGCGCGAGTGGCAGCGGGGACGCCCGCGCGTTCGATGCCGGTGGGAGGGGCTTTCCCCCTGTACCCCCGGAGTCGCCTCGAACAAGATACGGCGCGGTAATGGTGGCGCGACGACCTAAATGATCATTCGTGCAGACGAATTGACTTCTTGCGTGGCATTGCTATTCTTCTCCTCAAGTAAGGAGGTGATGCCTGTGTCCGACGGTCATACGGTTGAGGGTTTGGTCCTGAGCGTCCTTTCGGAGGTGCGCCCGGGCTAAACCCCGACGCCGGTTTTGACGTGACGGGGGCCTCGGCGCAAGCCGGGGCTCCCACGTTTTTACTCGAGTTTTCGGGCCTGGTAGGGCCTCGGCGCTCCTCGGTAGCGGCACGTGCCCCTGCAAGCGTGCCGCATTTGTATTCGGACGTGGTTGTCAGAAACTTGCCTGTCTCGGCGTTCTGAAACCGCTCGTGATGTGGCATCGTTCATTCTTCGAACATAGCCGCGCGGTGATGCGCGGTTTGTGCGTACAGCGCGCCTCACACCTGCCGATGCCCAGTTGCAAGGACTGCCCGTGGCGTTCGACATCGAGCTGTATCACCGGCTGCGTACCTCGCTGACCATTGGCGCGAATGTCGCGCATCGCGAGGAGACCACCTCGACGATGGATGACGCCCGAGCGGGTGCAGCGGCCGGCCAGCCGGAGGGCACGGCGTACGTCGCAGACGTGCAGACGGGCGGTCGTGGACGGCTCGGGCGCCAGTGGCTGTCTGCCGACTCCGGGTTGTGGGTGACGTATCACCTCGTGACGCGCGAGGTGACGCTGGGGCCGCTGTACAGCCTGGTCGGGGCGCTTGCGGTGACCGATGCGGTGCGTGAGACCTCGTTCCTCACGCCCGAGGTGAAGTGGCCGAACGACGTGATGCAGGGTGAGCTGAAGCTCGCGGGTATCCTCGCGGAGTCGGCGGTGGGCGAGCGCGTCGATATCTACCTCGGGATCGGCATCAACATCCGCACGACGGAGATGCCGGACGAGGTGGCAGGCCGCGCGACGAGCATCGAGGCCGCCGGGGGCACGATCCCGACTCGCGAGGACCTGCTGGCAGCGCTCTCCTCGGCGATCGAGCGGTATGTGCAGCAGCTGCAGCACTCGCCGGCGGTGGTGGTGGAGCAGTGGCGGCGTCGGCTCACGACGCTCGGCCAGCGGATCACGCTGTACGCGGTCGATGGCAGCACGATCGAGGGCGAGGCGATCGACGTCTCACCTCGGGGCGAGCTGATGCTGCGAGCGGACGACGGGCTCGTGCATGTGCTCGCGGCCGGGGACGTCACGATGTCGCAGCCGCGGGCTGACTTTGAGTGACTCGCCCTTGCCTCGTGTCGCTCGTGCTTGACCCTGTTCGGCGGCGCTTCTAGGCTTGATCTCGTGTTGAACATTGTTCTGACCACCGGCCATCACACCCATGCGCGGCATCTCATGCCGTCGCGGGTGTCGCCGTGCTGTTCGATCGAGGGTCGCTAGCCCTCCGTCGGAGGCCGGAACGAACCGCGGCGGCATGTCCACCGCGGTTTTTTTGTGCCTCGAATGACCCGGGCGGGCGTTCGAGGCTGCCGGAAGGTCGAGGCTACAATGCCAGCGGAACAGCGTTTACGGGGCCAGGGGACGACGATGAACGACGACGGGCTGCGCAGCCGAGGCATGCGCGACCTGGGGCCCGAGGCGATGCGCCGCTTCCGGGCGATCGAGCGTTGCTTCCTCGATGTGACCGGGACGCGCGGGTACCAGGAGATCCGCACGCCCTCGATCGAGCCGTTGCACCTCTTCACCGCCACTGGGGCGCTCTCGCCATCGCTGCTCGACCGCGTGTACTCGTTCCTCGATTGGGACGGGTGGAGCGGAGAGCGCGTGGTGCTGCGCCCGGACGGTACGGTGCCGGCGGCGCGCTGGTACGAGCAGCGCTGGCAGACCTCGGAGGCTGCGCGGCTGTGCTACGTGCAGCCGATCTATCGATTCGTGCCGGGCGACGGTGAGCGCGAGGTGTGGCAGCTCGGGGTCGAGCTGTTCGGACTTGCAGCGCCGGAGGCGGACGCGGAGCTGCTCGCGCTGGCACGGTCGCTGCTCGAGAGCCTCGGCCTGACGGACGTGCGGTTCGAGCTCTCGCACGCGGGGCTGATCCGCGCGGTGCTCGCCGCTGCCGGCCTCGATAGCGCGGCGCAGGCGGACGCGTATGACCGGCTGCTGGCTGGTGAGGACATCTCGACGCTGCCGGTGGTGCCATCCGAGCTCGCGCCGGCGCTGCGACTGCTGACCGCGGTCGATGGCGGAGGCACCGGCTACCTCGAGAACCTGAAGGCAGCGTTGCTGAGCGCGGTGCCGAGTGCCGCCGAGGCGATCGAGCAGCTGGCTGCGGCAACGCGCGCGCTCGACGCGGCCGGCAGCACGTATCGCATCGTGCCGGGGACGACTCGGAACTTCGAGTACTACACGGGGCTGACGTTCCGTGTGCTGTCCGGTGAGACCGAATGTATTCGCGGCGGGCGCTATGACGGGCTCGCCGAGGCGATCGGTGGCAAGGCGGTGCCGGCCTCGGGGTTTGGTGCCGACGTGCTGGACCTCGCGAACCTCGTGGCAGCGGCGGGGAGCGTAGCCAAGTGAGCGCGCAGATTCGCGTCGCGCTGCCTCGAGGCGATCTGCGTGATGGGCTCGCGCAGCGGCTGATCGCTGCCGGGTTTGTGGCTGAAGGCTACGCGGAGGGATCGCGCGCGTACCGCTTCGCGGTGACCGGGCGACCGGACGTGCTCGTGCGCGTGTTCTCGGAGCGAGACATTCCGATCCAGGTGGCGCTGGGCCAGTACGACCTCGGAATCACGCGACGGGCGTGGGTCGACGAGCTGCTCGTGCGCTATGAGAACGACTCGATCGTGCCGTTGCGGTCGCTCGACCTCGGGGCCGAGCGGATCGTGGCAGTGGGCGTGCCGGGCACGGAGCTCGAACGACTCGCACGGGAGCGTGTGGTGCGCGTGGCGACCGAGTACCCGCAGCTGGCGGCGCGCTTCCTCAATCACCTGCGCGTGCCGGCGTATCGATTGATCGAGGTGTGGGGGCAGGCAGGCTTCTGGCCGCCCGATGATGCTGACCTCGCGATCCTGCCGCAGGACGACGCGGCGTTCGAGGCCGAAGGGCTCACGCCGCTGGCGACCGTGCACACGGGCTCGGCGATGCTGATTGGCAACCGCCGATCGCTCGCGAACAGCGACCTGCGGGCCGCACTCGAACCATTACTGACACTGCCGGCGGGGCCGCGCGATGGCGGGGCCGAGGAGCCGCGGCCACTCGATGTGGCACGCGGACTGCGCTTCAGTGACGTGCCGTCGCGCATCACGCTGCGGCTCGCCGTGCCGGATGGGCACGCGCAGCGACACACTGCTGCGGCGCTCGCCGACGCTGGGATCGCACTCGATGGCTACGCGGCTGACCGCGCTGTGCGACGTCCGACATCCGACATCGAAGGCCTCGAGGTGAAGGTGCTGCGGCCGCAGGACATGCCCGCAGCCGTCGCGCGTGGCGAGTTCGACCTCGCGCTGACGGGGCGTGATTGGCTCGCGGCACACCTCGCAGCGTTCCCGTCGTCGCCGGTGGTGGAGCTTGCAGACCTCAAGCGGAGTCGGTACTCGCTCGGTGCAGTCGTGCCGGATTTATTGCCGGCCTCGAATATCGAAGAAGCGATTGCGTACTGGCGACGCGATGATCCGCGAAAGCCGATTCGTGTCGCCTCGGAGTACGCGGCGCTGGCTGATCGCTACGCGCGCGACCGACGGCTGGGGCGGTACCAGGTGATTCCGATCAGCGGCGCCTCGGAAGGCTTCGTGCCGGAGGACGCTGAGATCCTGATCGAGGGTTCCGAGACCGGGACGACGCTGCGTGCGAACCAGCTACACATGCTGGATGTGATCATGGAATCGACGAACTGCGCGATCGGCAACGCCCTGCGGCCCGAGGGTGCGCGTGGCGAGTTGCGCGATGATCTCGTGGCGCGGTTGCGTCGCGCAGGCGAGATGGTCGAGGCCTAGATGCCGGCGCTTGGATCGCACCTGGCCAGCGCGCGGCAGATTGCGGAGCGACTTGCGCACCGCGATGTCGACCTCGACCGCGGCGCGTTCTACCTCGGTGCGACCGCGCCGGACATTCGGATCATCACGCGCGGTGCGCGCGAGGACACGCACTTCTTCACGCTCGACGAGCTGGCGGCGCAGGACTCGATCGCTCGCATGCTGCGCGCGTACCCGCGGCTCGCGAACGTCGCGGAGCTCGACGAGGTGACGCGCTCCTTTATGGCCGGGTACCTCACGCACCTGATCCTCGATGAGCACTACATCGAGCGGATGTATCGCGAGTACTTCGGCGCGGCGTCCGCGTTGCAGGGCGACGAGCGTGCAGACTTGCTCGACCGTCTGCTGCAGTACGAGATGGAGCGCCGCGAGCGCGAGGAGGCCGAGGGCATGACCGCGATCCGCGAGGCGATTGACGCATCGCAGGGGCTCGCGAATGTCGAGTTCATCGATGCCGACAAGCTACGCGAGTGGCGTGCGGTGGCGATCGACATGGCCTCGCACCCCGCGACGTGGGAGCGCTTCGCGCGGGTGGCACGCAGCCACGTGCGCGGCCAAGGCGAGGCTGCGGAGGCGGAGCTGATGGCGTCCGTGCCCGAGCTGCTGCGCGAGGTGCTCGGACATGTCAGCGAGGAGCGCGTGCGGCGCTTCAACGAAGAATCGATCGAAGAAGCAGCGCGACGCGTGCGGGAGTATCTGGGATGAGCTCGTTACGAATCATCGTGGGTGCTGATGCCGGGCGTGCCAGCGTGCTCAAGCGCGAGCCGCTGATGGATGCGCCGCTGCCCGAGGCACTGCAGCGCTCGATCGCCGAGACGTTTGGCGAGCCGCTCACGGCATCACAGGTGGTTGCGCGCATCCTCGATGACGTGCGTCGTGAGGGTGATGTCGCGGTGCGGCGCTACTCGCAACGCTTCGACGGGTCGGCCGACGCGCCGATGGAGGTCACGCCGGCGGAGTTCGACGTAGCAGAGCGTGAGGTCGCGCCGGAGCTGCTCGATGCCGTGCGGCTGATGACGGACCGCATCCGCGCGTTCCACACGTTGCAGCGTGCGCACGCGCCGCAGCCGTTTCTCGAGGGCGGCCTGGGGATGGAAGTGCGCCCGATCGGGCGTGCCGGGATCTATATGACTGGCAATGTCGCCGTGCTGCCCTCGTCGGTCGTGCACACAGCGGTGCCCGCCGTGGTGGCGGGCGTGTCCGAGGTGATCGGTGTGACGGCGGCGCGGCCGGACGGCTCGGTGCACCCGTTGAAACTCGTGGCGGCGCGACTGGCTGGCGTGCAGCGCGTGTTCCGCGCCTCCGGGGCGCAGGCGCTCGCGGCACTCGCGTTCGGCACCGAGAGCATTCCGCGTGTCGACAAGGTATTCGGGCCGGGCAACTTGTTCGTGACGCTCGCGAAGCAGCAGCTGTACGGACAGGTCGGCATCGATGCGCTGTACGGGCCGACCGAGACGGTGGTGCTCGCCGACGACAGTGCGGCGCCCGACCTGTGCGCGGCGGACCTGCTCGCGCAGGCGGAGCACGACGTGCTCGCACGCCCCGTGCTGATCACGACGAGCCGGGCGCTCGCGGAGGCAGTAGCCGCCGAGGTCGAGCGACAGCTCGAGTTGATCGAGCGCGGTGCGATCGCTCGTGCTGCCATCGAGCGTGGCGGCGCGGTGGTCGCGGCGAACATCGACGAGGCGATCGCGCTTGCGAATGAGTTCGCACCGGAGCACCTGTGCCTGCTCGTGGAGAATGCTGAGGCGCTCGTGCCGCGGATTCAGAACGCCGGCGGCATCTTCGTGGGGGAGGACTCTCCGGAGGTGCTCGGTGACTACGTCGCGGGGCCGAGCCACGTCATGCCGACGGCCGGCAGCGCGCGGTTCGCGGGGCCGCTGTCGGTGATGGACTTCATGAAGGTCACCTCGACGATTGCGCTGACGCGCGACGACCTGCGGGCGATCGGGCCCGCGGCGGCGCTGCTTGCGCGGGCCGAGGGACTGACGGCGCACGCTCGATCGATCGAGCTGCGCCTGGAGGGACGCTAGGATGCCGCGCTTCGACCCGACTCGAGCGCTGCGTCCGGCGCTGCGCGACATGGTGCCGTACTCGCCGGTCGAGCCGCCGGCAGAGATGGCTGCGCGCTACGACGTCGCGCCAGAGTCCATCGTGAAGCTCGATGCCAACGAGAACCCCTATGGGGCGTCGCCGCGCGCGCTCGACGCGATTCGCAGCGTCGAGGCGCACCGCTACCCCGACCCAGACCAGCGGCGCATCCGCGCGGCGCTCGCGACTCGGCACAGCGTCCCGGAGGCGTGCATCGTCGCGGGAGCGGGCTCGGACGAGCTGATCGACCTGCTGTTCCGCACATACGTCGAGCCGGGCGACCGGATCGTGATCTGCTCGCCGACGTTCGGCATGTACGCGTTCGATGCGGGCCTGCTCGGCGCGGAGGTCGTGGACGTGCCGCTGCGCGACGACTGGAGCATCGATGGCGATGCGCTGGTGGCTGCGGCCGCAGGCGCGAAGGCTGTGTTCATCCCGACGCCGAACAATCCGACGGGCGGGTTGCTCTCGCACGAGCTCGCGACGCGGCTGATCGAGACGGGCGCACTGCTCGTCGTGGACGAGGCATACATCGAGTTCTCGCACGGGGAATCGCTGGTGGCGCGTGCCGCCTCGGGTGACCCGTTTGTGGTGCTGCGCACGTTTAGCAAGTGGGCAGGGCTCGCGGGGCTGCGCGTGGGCTACGGCGTGATGCCGGAGCCGATCGCGGCCACGCTGATGCAGGTGAAGCAGCCGTACGGCGTCAGCGTGGCCGCCGAGGCGGCTGTGCTCGCATCGCTCGAGGACGCGGCGGTGCTCGATGAGCGTGCGTGCGCGATTACAGGCGAGCGTGACCGCATGGCGGACGCGCTGCGGGCGATGGAATGGCTCGAGCCTACGCCGTCGGAGGCAAACTTCATCCTCGTGCGCATGGATCGAGGCGAAGCGAGCGACGTGCGCGAAGCGCTGCGGCGACGCGGCGTATTCGTGCGCACGTTCGACCATCTGCGCCTGCGGCAGCACCTGCGGATCTCCGCAGGGACGCCCGAGGACACTGACCGCGTGATTGCTGCCCTCCGCGAGGTCGGCGATCAACTACTGACAGGGAACGGGGCTGCTGGATGACCAACATGATGGGGCGCCGCGCCACGATCGATCGAAACACCTCGGAGACGCGTGTCCACGTTGAGCTGAACGTGGATGGCACGGGGCGTGCCGATGTGCAGACGGGCATCGGGTTCTACGACCACATGCTCACGGCGTTCGCGAAGCACGGACGCTTCGACGTGACGCTCTCGTGCGAGGGTGACCTGGAGATCGACGCGCACCACACGATGGAGGACTGCGCGATCGCGTTGGGCGAGGCGTTCGACCAGGCGCTCGACGATCGCGCCGGGATCGTGCGCATGGGCGACTCGTTTGTGCCGCTTGATGAGGCACTGGTGCAGGCCGTTGTGGACATCTCGGGCCGACCGTTCGCAGCCGTCTCGCTCGATTTCGTCGGGCAGATGATGGGTGAGGCGCCGACGCAGATGGTGTCACACGTGCTGCAGTCGTTCTCCGTGGGCGCGAAGCTGACACTGCACGTCCGCCAGCTGGCGGGCTCCAACGACCACCACATCGCCGAGGCGACGATGAAGGCACTGGGGCGCGCGCTGGATGCAGCGACGCGACCGGACGAGCGCATCGCGGGCGAAGTGCCGAGCACGAAGGGCACGCTCACGGCTTAGGCCGCGAGCAAACGAGGTATCTCGATGCGTACAAACTTTGCTTTTCTCTGTGATGCCGCCGCGCAGGGCGCGGAGGGCAAGATCAGCGCGCTTGGCATCGGGATCAGCCAGCTGCATGCGCAGCAGGTGCCGGTGCAGCGAGCGCAGATCGTGTTGGTTGCGCAGATTGGCTTCACTGCTGATGAGGCAGGCACGAAGAACCTCGCAGTCCGGCTGATCGATGCCGACGGCGGGAATGTGATCGCACCAGTGGATGGGCAACTCGTGTTCAATGCGCCGGAGGGCGCGCTGAGCCCGGTCGCTCAGGTGCTGCTCGAGTTCTCGATGGTGACGTTCCCGAAGTTCGGGGTGTACTCGGTCGACCTGAGCATCGACGAGCAGTCGATCGCGTCATTGCCGCTCGAGGTGCTGTTGCTCCAGACGAGCCAGGCGTAGCTGTGGTCGAGCCGACGACGGCCGAGCTGCTCGCGTTCGCACTCCAGCTTGCCGAGTTGGCCGATGCGACGACGATGCCGCACTACCGCAGCGACCCGGAGGCGTGGCGCAAGGCGGACGGCTCGTTCGTGACGGTGGCGGACACGCAGACGGAGCACGTGCTGCGCGAGCGCATCGCCTCGACGTTCCCGGAGCACCGCATCCTCGGCGAGGAGGAGGGGCAGACGCTGCCTCCGATGCCGATGGAGCCGAGCGCTGAGGACGCCTCGACGTTCGAGTGGGTGCTCGACCCGATCGATGGGACGCACAACTTCATGCGCGGGATCCCGGTGTGGGCATCGCTGATTGCGTGCCAGCGCAACGGCGTGCCGATAGTCGGTGCGATCTCGGCGCCGGCGATGGGGACACAGTGGTGGGGCTCACGCGGTGCGGGCGCGTTCCGACGCGATGCGCTGACGGGTGTCGAGGAGCGCCTACAGGTGTCCTCGCGCGCGACGTTGGGTGAGGCGCAGGTGCTGTACGGGTCGTACCGGCTCATGATTGAGGCATGGGGTGGGAACGCCGATACGTTGCTGCGCTCGTCGTGGCGGCAGCGCGGGTTCGGTGACTTCTGGCAGCACTGTCTTGTGGCTGAGGGCAGCGCAGAGATCGCCCTCGAGCCGGAGATCAAGCCGTGGGACATCGCGGCGGTGCAGGTGATCGTCGAGGAGGCAGGCGGCCGCCTGACCGACATCGACGGTGTCGCGCGCATCGACGCGGGGCACTGCATCACCTCGAACGGTGCGCTGCACGAGGACGTGCTGCGGGTGCTGCGAGGCGGCGCCGCCTAGACGGGCTGGGCGACCTTCGCGAGCAGGCGACCGGCGAGGAACTCGCGGACGGTCTCGCGACCTTCGGCGGAGATGCCGCCGTGTAGGCCGGGCGTGGCCTGCAGACGCTTGTCGGTCGAGCCGAGCATCGCGTAGAGCTCGAACGCGCTCTGGCGGTCGAAGCGCTCGTCGTCCCACTGCACGTGGAAGATGAGCGGGCACGTCACCTTGCCGGCATCGAGTGCGAGCCGGCCCTCGATGTGGCTGCGGTCGATCGAGGTGCCTCGGAGCGCGCACATGCCGAGCACGGCCGCCGTGATGCGTGGATCGCTCGCGACGTATGGCAGGCCGAACATCGTGCCCATCGACATGCCGTGGTAGCCGACGGCTGACGCCTCGAACTCGCCGAGGGCGAGCAGCGCGTCGAGCGTGTTGTTCCAGTCGGTGTTCATGTCGTCGATGACACGGGGGCGCGTCCACATCTCGGTGTACGCGGGGTCGGTGGTGTTGGTGACCGGACCTCGATCGCCATGGGCGGGGCCGTCGATGGCGGCGGTCGCGATGCCACGCGCGGCGAACCAGTCGCGGTCGCGGCCACCAGCAGAATCCTTCGAGCCGCTGCCGCCATGGCCGAGCAGCACGAGCGGCCATGGGCCAGGTGTCGAGGGCGTCCAGAGCACGCCGGGCACGAGGCCGTTCGCGCCGTCGACGGTGAAGCGTCGCTCTAGCACGCCGCTGTCGAGTGTGCTCGTTGCGCTGATGTTCAGGGCCATGGTCGTGCCTCCGCTGTATGCGGCGGCATTGTACGGCGCTGCACTCTGACTAGCGGGCCGGGACTAGCGGGCTGGAGCCAGCTCGGTGACTTCGAAGGCGAACTGCTCGATGACGGGGTTCGAGAGCAGCTGCTCGCACATGGAGCGGACGGCGGTCTCGGCGGCGGCGGCGGAGTCAGCCTCGACGGTGACTTCGATGCGCTTGCCGACACGCACGCCGCGCACACCGGCGAAGCCGAGCGTCTGCAGGCCGTCGCGCACGGCGAGGCCCTGTGGGTCGTTGACCAGTGGCTTCAGCATGACGTTGATGTGGGCGATGTAGTCAGCCATCGGTGTGTCCTCTCGGGCTTGCTACTAGTCGGGGAGGGCGGCGCCAGTGACCCGACGGAATGCTTCGAGGTAGCGCGTGGAGGTCGCCTCGACGATGTCGTCGGGGAGGGCAGGGCCGGGCGGCTGCTTGTCCCAGCCGGACGCCTCGAGCCAGTCGCGGAGCGGCTGCTTGTCGAAGGAGGGCTGGTCGCGGCCGACCTGGTACTGGTCGAGCGGCCAGAAGCGTGACGAGTCGGGCGTGAGGCACTCGTCGATGAGGGTGACCTCGCCGTCGATCATGCCGAACTCGAACTTCGTGTCGGCGATGATGATGCCGCGCTCGAGTGCGACCTCCGCTGCGTAGCGGTAGAGCGCGAGCGCGCGCAGCTTCATGACGTTGGCGCGATCCTCGCCGACGAGCTTCACGACTTCCTCGTACGAAATCGGCTCATCGTGGCCGGCCTCGGCCTTCGTGGACGGCGTGAAAATCGGCTCGAAGAGGCGGTCGCACTGCTGCAGGCCCTCGGGGAGCTTTACGCCGCTGACGAGACGACCCGCGCGGTAGTCGGCCCACGCCGAGCCTGCGAGGTAGCCTCGGACGACACACTCCACGGGCAACGGCTCGGCGCGGTGCACGACCATCGACCGGCCGAACAGCGCCTCGTCGTCGATGCCGTACTTTGCGGCGTTCGAGGCATCGAGCACGTCGATCATGTGGTTGGGGACGACGGCGGCGGTGCGGTCGAACCAGTACGACGAGAGGCGCGTAAGCACCTCGCCCTTGCGCGGGATGCCGTTGGGCATCACGACATCGAACGCGGACATGCGATCCGTAGCGACCATCAGCACACGGTTGTCTGGTAGCGCATACATGTCGCGCACCTTGCCGCGACTGATGAGGTCGGGTCGCTCCGTGGTCAATAGCAAGTGCCGTTCCAACATCGTCATGTCCTCCATCACGCGCAGAAGAGCTTCGCTGGCGAGTTGACCGGACTCGAGTGACGCTGCGACGCGCTGCAATCGCTCCACGAGTCGCTGCTGTGCCGCGATTGCCTCACGCGTCTGTGTGAGATGCTCGGCAACCACGTCACGGAGATCACGAGGTGACTCGAGCTGCTCGCGAATCGCCGCTAGACCCAGCCCGATCCGCCGGAGCACGAGAATCTCGTACAGACCCGCCACATCCGCGTTCGAGTACACGCGGTGCCCTGCCGCCGTTCGACCCGACGGCACCAGCAACCGCTCGTGCTCGTAATGCCGGAGCGCACGCACGGTGAGCCCCGTCTCCGCTGCCAGCTCCCCGATGCGCCACGTCCGAGTGTCCATTCAACCCTCGCCGGCACCGTAGGACGTGACGCAGCGTCACGTGCAAGCGCCCTGCTCGACGACTTTGTGCGTCACAACAGGCCAATTCGCTTGAACGACGCGTCGACGTGCACGAGGTACGCGCGGTAATCGAAGATGGTGTC
>Ga0114969_10000762_pt1 | contig 27918 bp, 24 predicted proteins | sample M_130807_MF_Meta_FD_87316 | JGI IMG/M metagenome (GOLD analysis project Ga0114969, IMG submission 87316) | Freshwater microbial communities from Lake Montjoie, Canada to study carbon cycling - M_130807_MF_MetaG | ecosystem: Environmental > Aquatic > Freshwater > Lake | place: Lake Montjoie...
ATAATCAAAAAAGAAAAATAACCTAAAAAAAAGAAAACATAAAACCAAAGCAAAAAAAAAACTGCTTAATGTGCAGTAAAACAACAAAAAACAACAAACATTCAATTTTCAACCAAATCAATTCTTCTCAAAAAAGAAAAAAAAAGAAAAGAGAGTAGCCGTTCTTTGAAAGAACTTTCTAGTAAAGTCAACTACAAATTTCCAAAAAAAAGGGGGCAACAATCGTTGCTCCCTTTTTCCTTTTTAACAAGACACATCGCAAATCACTTATGGGCGCATTGCGCGATCACAATAATTAAATTAATCTTTCAAAAGAAAAATTTGAAAAAGAAACCACCATTTATCAAACTATTTCAACAAGCATTTTTTTGATAGCGTTGGAAATTTACAGAAACAATCCATAATCAAGCTAGCAAAATTATCCTAACATCGATAGCACCTCTTCAGGTGCAATTCGTGAAAATTACTTTATTGAGCAACCATCCCCAATCGCACCAATTAATTTAAGTATGGAACGATAGATCCTTCGTCAAATTACTATCATCGTTGCGGCCTATCAATACCTCAATTCAAAAAATAAATCAAATAAATCAAACGTAACTTCATTAAAACAAATTCAAATAAATTGTGGAATCACAAATTTAGATTTGCTAAATAGAAAAAAGCGGGTCCCCGCATTTAACCCGCTTTCTTCCCGCCCAGAAAGCAAAGCTTTCTGGGTTATTGGACCTTGTATATCCTTACGTTCTTAATCACTTTAGACAAAAACGTTATTCGCTTTTGCATTCAATTTAAAAAAAACATACCAAGACAAATAAATGGCTTCACCGCAGGAAAATGACGCATTTGTTTCTCAAATTTTAAACAACTAATGACCAAAGAATTACCACATTAAATAAACAGAGACATACATTATTGCAGTTTCTGTTGCTATTCTGAAAAATACAACAATACAAGTACTAATGAATTTTTCACAATAGAACGCACGATAAACCCGCTCAACAAATTTTTTTCCCCTACGAACGGTAATCAATATAGGTTTATTACTTGAGCCACTGCGACTCAGAAAAGTGTGTTGGCACAAAAATATAGAGCAAAGAGGAAAACACTCCAAAACACAACAACCAATGCGCCACAAAACCCATCAGTCGAAGCAAAATAAACCCATCAAATATCCAGCTTTTGAAATGATATGGTTGCTAATTGCACTCGCATCGCTATTGGTTCCCACTATACCTGTATCCGTCGTCATTGGAAGAAAACAGAAAACGCTAAACAACTCTAGTACAAATCACGGCTTACCTAAAACTGGAACGCATAATGAATTGCGACCAACTGCAAAGCCGCGTGGAGAATATTCGTTCAATACAAAAAATATTGATGCAACAAATCACATAGCCACTGTATTTTCAACGCAGAAATCAAAATACAGTGGGGAATTCACGAACCAACTAGGGACAAAAAAGTCAAACTTAATGAATGTAGCAAGCACCCTCCCAAATAAAGACAACAAGCAAGATGAAATTAAAATAAACCTAATTTATTTAGAATACCTCAAGGAGTCGTTAAGTCAGCATATTATCAATTACAAATACTTAAGCCATCTAACAACAAGTACTCAACTCAAAAACTGGATAGAACAAAAAATAATCGAATATTCGCAGCAGCAAAAAGACATACAAAGTCTTCAAGAAAAACACAGCAAGCACAACGTATCAGTACAATAGTAAAATAAACTAAGACGCAAGAAACAAAAGATAAAAAAATGTATGCGCCCTGAAAAAAATGGAAGAAAATGAAAAATAAAAAAACAAAACTGTGCGATGAGCTAGAAAGAATTTACTTACACTCATCTTTTAAAGAAAACCCAAAATTCACTAGACTGCCGAGACCCAAACATGAACAAGACATTTATTTACCGAGCGAATGGCGACTTAAAATCATATCTCATATTTGCTCAAAAGCACATTTATTCGAATATTTTGCGCGACAAAATCAACCAACAATCAAAACACAAAAATGCGATGAAGCAAAAAAAATCAGTAATAAAATAATTCCTTACAAAATAATCTATCAAAACACATTGAACACAAAACCAATATTTAAAAAATCTCTTTTAAGAGAAGAAAAAAAAAATTATTCTTCCCATTCTGAAAAAGAAAATTCAGCTTCTTTATCACTGATCTCTCACGAATTACGAACACCACTCAACAGTATTCTTGTGCTAGCAGAACAATTTTGTAAAAACCCCGAAAACAACTTAAATGAGCAGCAATTAATCTATGCAAAAGCCATTAAAGATAACGGACACGCATTGCTTAAAATTTTGAGTGACTACATCGAAATGAGTCGAATTGTTGGCAATTCAGATGCAGGCGGAAATTTTACCGAAAACATTGCCCAAACACTTTCGAAAAAAAATTTCTCAAATTTAATTACCAGTGAATTTATTGACCCTACGAAAGAGAACTTACCTGCAACTATCGATCACAAAAAACCCCAATTAACACATGAGAAAAACGATGAAAAAAGCGCGCAAAAAAAAGAAATTTTCGAACAGCATTCACAGGCGAAAACGCAAAATAAAATCGTTGCAAAACATAAATTAGTAATTTTCGACATCGGCATCAATTCGGCCAAACGACTTAACACAATCGCAATAGAAAAAGGCTATGATACATTAATTATAATGGAATTAGACTTGCTGTTTGAAGCCCTTTATCACTCAAATACTGCAGCAATATTCCTTGAAATAAATACTTTGGAATCCCTGGGATGGAAAGCACTAAAACACATTAAAAATAGTTTTCAGTTCAGGGGAATTCCTATCTATTTAAGCACCCCAAATCACTTGCAGAAAATCTTGTTAAAAAAAGGGATCAATGCATTTATAAAAGATATAAACGACATGAAAGAATTGGAGCAACTTTTGCTTTCGATTTCAAAAAACAGCAATTCAACTAGCAAAAATTTATTGTTTGTAGACGTGCGGACAAACAAGCTTGAAAATTTCGATAAAAAATTCAGCATTGAAGGACTTAGTTTGCACATTGCCAAAAGCCTGTCCGAACTCCGTCAAAAACTCAAAGAACATCTCGATATAATTCTAATACTCGACCAAGAAGCACAAGACTGGGGGAAAGAAGCACCAAAATATATAAGAAGTATCGCACCCAATTGTATCATTTTATTCCATTCAACAACTGAAACATTCCCCGAGCGAACAAAAAAAAATCCATATTTAAAAAGACAGACTGCAAGTGAGACGACACATTCCATTGATCAGCTTTTGGACGAAACGCTTCTCGCAGTACATTTTAATCATAAACATTTAAGCAGCGAGAAAAAAAGAGTACTGGAGAACATCCGGATGAAAAATGACGTACTAAGTGGAAAAACAATACTCATTGTAGACGATGATGTGCGCAATGTTTTTGCCATCAATACTGTACTAGAAAGATTTAACATCAATGTAATTTCAGCAGATAGTGGTCAAGCAGCGCTAAAGCTGCTCAATGAAAATAAAAACATAGATATGCTGCTGATGGATATGCTAATGCCTGGAATGAGCGGTTATCAAACCATTAAAAAACTGCGCAGTCAAAATACGAAACCACACCTTCCTATTATCGCGCTTACCGCAATGACAATGCAAGGTGACAAAAAAAAATGTTTAGATGCTGGCGCTAACGACTATATCAGCAAACCTATTAAAATGGATTTCCTCTTGTGGAAAATGAGAAATCACTTTTTGAAATGAAATAGCACCAATCGCTTATTATGGTAAAAATTCTCTTAGTTGACGACAAAACAGAAAATCTTCTTTCACTAAAAAGTATTTTCTACAGTGAAAACTATCAAATTGTCACTGCAAATTCCGGCATGGCCGCCTTAAAAATACTGCTCACTGAATTAGATTTTGCGCTCATTCTAATGGATATAGAAATGCCCGAAATGAATGGATTTGAAACTGCTGCACTTATACACAGCCGAGACAAACTCGAACACATTCCCATTGTATTTATTACAGCACACAGTCATGCCGACGCCCAAATTTACGAAGGTTACTTATGCGGTGCAGTGGACTATATCTACAAACCTATTCACCCGCAACTGCTTTTGGCCAAAACAAAAGTATTTGTAGAGTTGCACCAAAAAAACAGGCAATTGTACGAACAGGAACAAGTACTATTAGGTATTAACAAGCGCCTAGAACTAGCAAACTACAATATGTCTCGATCTGCAAGTGAAGTAAAAGAACTGAATGCCCAACTGCAAAAAAACATATCCGAACTGGAACTAAGTAACAAAGAACTGGATAGTTTCGCATACATGGTTGCCCATGACTTACAAGAGCCGATCAGAAAAATAAAAACATACAATGACCATTTAAAAACAAAGTTAATCCACGCTGATGAAGAAAGCTTGATGACCATTACTAAAACTCAAATTGCGTGCAAACGAATGCAACGATTAATCAATGAAATTTTTTCTTTCAGCAAAATCACAGCTTCAGCAGAACGCCAAACATGGAGCGATCTCAACGCACTCATGCATGAAGTATTGTTGGACATGGATCTACTCATGCAGGAAAGCAATGCGATCGTTATTTTGAACCCACTTCCTTGCATGTTCGTTTATCCAAACCACATTAAATCACTCTTTTACAACCTCATAAGCAACAGTATTAAATACGCAAAAATAGGTTGTGCTCCAGAAATAAAAATTACCTGCAGTCCAGTTACAACTGGTATGCAAAATGAAATAAATGAACCATATTGTACCATTCAATTCGAAGACAACGGAATTGGTTTCAATCAAAATTTAGCTGAAAAAATATTCTTGCTTTTCAATCGTTTACAAACCGACAGAACAGGAAATGGCATTGGACTTGCGATATGCAAAAAAATAGTTAGTCAACATCAAGGAAAAATTACTGCGACTAGTGAAATCAATAAAGGGAGCATTTTTAAAATAATATTTCCACGTGAAATAATTCGTGCCGAAAAAAACCTTCACCTATTACCGGTGAGCAAATACAGCACATCAAAATAAAAATAACTTGCGTTCAAAAGCATAGAAAATATCATTAAATTATGAAGATACGCACTAGACCCATTGCAATTCTTTTGGTTGAAGACAACCTTGTCACGCAAATGCTGGTAGCACACACCTTACAAAACTGGGACGAAACGCTGCAAATCGATCTTGCTGAAAACGGCATTAAAGCGATTGAAAAAATGAAAATAAAAAATTACGACCTCATACTAATGGATCTTGAAATGCCTATATTGAATGGCCATGCTGCCACAACCATCGTAAGAACGACATTTCCTGAACCACAAAAAAGCACTCCTATTATTGCCATGACGGCAAATGCATCTCCTGATGAATATGCGCGCTGCTTCGACAATGGGATGAATGATTATCTTGCTAAGCCTTTTGAAGGACAATTACTTTTCGAGGCTATAACAAAAATAATTGTATCTCGAGACGAGACGCACAATCGTATATGATTAAAAAATTTGCTCCCAAATTTTATCACTTGCCCCAGATTGGGCCTTCAAATAATTCAGTTGTTTAGCTTCAATTTTCAACAAAAGTTCATCAGAAGACAATAGCATTTGTAGTGCTTTTATAAAGTCAATTTCGTTATGAATACAGTACCCAGTATTTAAATCCAGCATAGCTTGCGCCTCATGGAATTTATAGTGCTTTGGCCCAAAAACTACTGGCAATCCAAAACTCGCAGGTTCCAATATATTGTGAATTCCAGCCCCAAATCCACCACCCACAATTGCAATATCAGCATATTGGTATAATGAAGACAATACTCCAATGCAATTCACAATAAGCACCCTTGGACAAGAAATACTTTGTTCAAGATCTGTCCACAAAACAGCATCTTTAAATTTCATTTGCAAAGCGGAAATCGCAGCAGTCCCCACTTCATGAGGCGCAATAATCCATATCATTTCTGTTGAAAAAACATCTTTCGCCTTCGCTAAAAAATCATGTTCCTTTTGCCAAGTACTTCCTGCGATGACCACCCTTTTACCTTTCAGTAAAACCTCTAAGTAAGGAAAAGACTTTGGCTGCTGAGCTAATGCAAGTACACGATCAATGCGCGTATCACCGGTAACCGTAACTTGCTCAATGCCAAAATCTTTCAGGATTTGTCTAGAAGCAACATCTTGAACAAAAAAGTGAGTAAAACTTTGTCGCAAAATTGTCAAAAACCAAGTGCCGGAATTTTGAAAAAAAACATGCTCTTTTCTGAATTTTCCCGATATTAAATATGTCGCAATTTTTTGCTCCGAAAGTACAGAAAGCATATTAAACCAAAACTCATATTTAATGATAAATACTCTTGTTGGCTGCACCTTGTCAATAAATGCCTTCATCTTAGATTTCCGATCCAAGGGAAGGTAGGTCACCCAATCCGCCAAAGCGTAATCTTTGCGAATTTCATAGCCAGATGGGGAATAAAAAGTAAGTAATATTTTTTCATTGGGTTTGCGCTTCCTCATCATCTCCATCAAAGGTCTCCCTTGCTCAAATTCGCCTAAGGAAGCACAATGAAACCAATTGATATATTCCAAGCGAGAACTATTATCAGGCAAACGCGCTATCAAATACTCTCGACCTCCAAGCCACAACCTAGCTTTAGCATTAAACATAGACGCAAATCGGATGAAGGCGCCGTATAAAAATATTGCTGCGTTATAAATAATTTGCATCAGTCCGTATAAAATTCTTCTTTCTTGGAAGTTACAAAGGCGGGGATAATCCACGCCAATTGCAATCCAAAAATAAGATTAAAATGTTGGGCATCATCAGAGGTGTGATTAAAATAATTGTATTTTCTCAAATTACTTAGAAAAGCTTGTTGAACAAAAATATCGACAGAATAGTTAATGCGCTTTTGGGCACCTAAATGCCTCCAGCGCAAGGCTTGCTGGAAAGCCGGTCCCATCGAAAACTGATCATAGCCCTTGTCCATACCATTGACCAAAAAGGGCAAAGTTGCACCCAAAGAACGGAACGACAATACGTCTTGATACAAACCCATCCCGAACAGAAACTGTAAATCAGTAGATGCAGCTATAGACCAATTCTTACCAACATTAAAATAAAAACTATTGCCTCTATAAAGAACCGAAACATCAGTCAATGAACCATCTATAGCAATCAATAAGCCTTGTGCCGTGCGTAACGCTGAAAATAAATCTGGACCTGAATAGTTGCCAAATAGGAAACGGTATTGAAGTTCAAAAACGATGTTTCTTTTGGTCTCAATAGTATAAGCCAAGCCCACAGCGCTAGCAAAGTCAGATTTTTCGGTGAAATTGGCATTGCCTGAATAGCCACTGTACGAGAGGGTAAAAAAATACCTATTCACTAGTGTTTGCGCCACAATAGAACCAAAAGAATTTACCAAAAACAAAAGGCTGAAAACAGAAATTTTCATGTCATAAAAAAGTAGGTAAAGTTAGGGTGAATTTATTATCTTCGCATCAAATATTTAATATGTCGGAAATTGCTGCAGAAACTATACGAATGGTCGATCTGGCAACTCAATACAAAAGGTTGCAATCCCCTATCGACAAAGCCGTTCAAAAGGTCATTGATGAAACCTCTTTCATCAGCGGCCCCATCGTCAAAGAATTCTCCACAAATCTTGCGGCACACATTGACGCCAAAATGGTGATACCATGCGCAAATGGCACCGATGCCTTACAAATTGCATTGATGGCCTTGGATTTAAAGACGGGAGATGAAATCATTACCTCTGCTTTCACATTCATTGCGACAGCTGAAGTGATTGTTTTGCTTGGTTTAAAACCTGTTTTTGTTGACGTGAATGCCGATGATTTCAACATCAACATCGCTGCAATCGAAAAGGCCATTACCCCAAAAACAAAAGTAATCTTACCTGTTCACCTTTTTGGACAATGTTCAGATATGGAAGCAATTTTAGCCTTGGCAAAAAAACACAATCTGTTCGTCGTTGAAGACTGTGCGCAGGCTATCGGCGCTAATTTTACTTTCAGCGATGGCAACTCAAAATCGTCGGGAACAATGGGTAATATTGGCACCACCAGTTTTTTTCCTTCAAAAAATTTAGGTTGTTTTGGAGACGGCGGCGCATTGATGACGAACGACGAAGTATTGGGTAAAAAAGCAGCCCAAATAGCCAATCATGGCTCAAAGGTACGCTACTACCACGACGTTGTAGGGATCAATTCACGTCTTGACTCCATTCAGGCAGCAGTTTTGAATGAAAAACTGAAGCACCTCAATGACTTTAGCGCACGACGCAATAAAGCTGCAGCGTACTACGACGAAGCACTAAAAGGCATTGCCGAGTTGAAAACACCACATCGATTCAAAAAATCAACCCACGTGTTCCATCAATACACTTTACAAGTAAGCAATGGAAAAAGAGATGCATTGAAGAATTTTCTTGACAGCAAAAGCATTCCAGCTATGGTTTACTATCCACTCCCTTTGCACAAACAAGCAGTGTTTAGCGAAATGAAAGACCTCAGCCTGCCCGTTACTGAACAACTCGCTGAAGATGTGCTATCGTTACCAATGCACACCGAGCTTTCAGAAAATCAATTGAGCTACATTTGCACCACGATAAAGGAATTTTTTAATTAAGTCACTATGAATATTGCAGTTATAGGAACCGGTTATGTTGGACTCGTTACAGGCACTTGCTTTGCTGAAAGCGGCAACAACGTAATTTGTGTTGACAACAACGAAGAAAAGGTCGCCAAATTAAGACAGGGTATTATCCCTATATACGAGCCAGAGCTGGATTCATTGGTTGAAAGAAATAGCAAACAAAACCGTTTGACCTTTACGACAGATCTTGAGGACGCAGTGCAAAAATCATCCATTATTTTGCTAGCGCTGCCAACCCCTCCAGGAGAAGACGGATCAGCTGATTTATCTTACATCGTTAATGTTGCCGAGCGACTTGGAAAAATCATCACCGACTACAAAGTGATAGTCAACAAAAGCACTGTTCCTGTTGGCACAGCAGAGAAAGTAAAAGCGGTAATCACTCAAAATACTACTGTGGATTTCGATGTTGTATCAAATCCTGAATTTTTGCGAGAAGGCTTTGCTGTCAATGACTTCATGAAACCAGATAGAGTGGTTATCGGCGTTGGCAGTGAACGCGCAAAAAAGGTGATGGAAGAATTATACAAGCCATTTGTGCGTCAAGGAAACCCAATTTATTTCATGGATGAGCGCTCTGCCGAACTCACTAAATACGCGGCAAATGCTTTTTTAGCGGTAAAAATCTCGTTCATGAATGAGATCTCCAACCTTTGTGAATTAATGGGTGCTGATGTGGATCAAATCAGAATTGGCATTGGGTCCGACAGCCGCATTGGCAAACGCTTTTTATTTCCAGGCATCGGCTACGGCGGAAGTTGTTTTCCAAAAGACGTGAAAGCTTTAATAAAATCGTCACACAACGTTGGCTACGATTTCAAAATACTCAATGCTGTTGAGGAAGTAAATACCATTCAAAAAACCATCATCGTTCCAAAAATAATGCATTATTTCAATGGCGACGTTGCAGGAAAAACCTTCGCGCTGTGGGGTTTGGCTTTCAAACCCAACACCGACGATATCCGCGAAGCACCAGCGATGTACGTTATAGAGGATTTGCTCAAACTAGGCGCAAAAGTAAAAGCGTTTGACCCAGAAGGAATGGCCAATATGAAAGGAGTTTTTGGTGATCGTATCACATTTTGCGAGAACCAGTACGAGGCAATTGAAGGCGCCGATGCTTTAGTCATCGCTACAGAATGGTCGGTTTTTAGAGCCCCTGATTTCGACAAAATGAAAACAACATTGAAAAATCCGGTGATTTTTGACGGACGAAATTTATTTGATTTAGAAAGTATCCAAGCCCGAGGTTTTGACTATATCAGCATCGGCAGAAAAGAAATGCTGCAACACAATCTTATTTCAAAATAGGATGAAAAAAAGGATATTGGTAACAGGCGGCGCAGGCTTTTTAGGATCTCACCTCTGTGAGCGCTTCCTGAAAGAAGGCTATCATGTGATTGCTATGGACAATCTCATCACAGGCAATTTGCGCAATATTGAGGACTTCTTTCGCGATGCCAATTTCGAGTTTTACCACCATGACGTCAGCACTTTCGTTCATGTGCCGGGACAGCTCGACTATATTTTACACTTCGCTTCACCAGCAAGTCCAATCGACTATCTAAAAATTCCCATTCAAACTCTAAAAGTTGGTTCTTTGGGTACGCATAATTTATTGGGATTGGCCAAGGCAAAAAACGCTAGAATGCTTATCGCTTCAACCTCTGAGGTTTATGGAGACCCTACCGTTCATCCACAAACTGAAGACTATTGGGGAAATGTAAATCCCATTGGTCCACGCGGTGTTTACGATGAGGCCAAAAGATTTCAGGAAGCAATGACCATGGCTTACCACAGTTACCACGGATTGCAAACAAGAATCGTAAGAATATTCAATACCTACGGACCTAAAATGCGTTTGAACGACGGTCGTGCATTGCCCGCTTTCGTTGGACAAGCATTGCGCGGCGAAGACATCACCGTATTTGGCGACGGATCACAAACCCGCTCTTTCTGCTATGTCGACGACATGGTAGAAGGCATTTACCGCTTGTTGCTCAGTGACTATCATTTACCAGTAAACATAGGCAACCCCGACGAAATCTCTATTGCAGACTTCGCTGAAGAAATTGTGAAACTGACGGATACAAAATCGAAAGTAATCTACACAGATTTACCAGTTGATGATCCCAAACAAAGACAACCCGACATTAGCAAAGCAAAGGAAATATTAGACTGGGAACCTAAAACGAAACGCGCTGAAGGCTTAAAAAAAACCTTGGCATATTTTAAATCACTACCCACTGAAGAACTATTTAAAAAAGAATTGAGTTTTGGAAACTAAAGAATTTTACGTGCACCCCTCCTCCTACATTGACGAAGGTTGCAGCATAGGAAAAGGCACAAAAATATGGCATTTTAGCCATGTGATGCCCGACTCTACCATCGGCGAAAATTGCAATATTGGTCAAAATGTAATTGTTTCGCCAGGGGTAAGTCTGGGCAACAATGTAAAAATACAAAGCAATGTTTCATTATATACAGGCGTCGTTTGTGAAGACGATGTTTTTTTAGGTCCTTCGATGGTTTTTACCAACGTAATGAACCCGAGATCAGCTGTAAACAGGAAAAATGAATACCGCAAAACACTGGTGAAAAAAGGAGCAACAATAGGCGCCAACGCCACCATAGTATGTGGAATTATGCTAGGCGAATATTGTTTTATCGGTGCTGGAACGGTAGTCATTCGTTCAGTAAAAGCCTATGCAATGATGGTTGGCAATCCGGCCAAACAAATTGGATGGATGAGTGAACAAGGAGAAAAATTAATTTTCAACGAACAACACGAAGCCTTTTGCAAAGCAACGGGTGATAAATATTTATTGGAAAACGGTAACGTAAAAAAAATTAGCCATGTCTGAAAAAGTTAAATTCGCAGTAGTAGGTTGCGGACACATTGGCAAACGCCATATGGAAATGATAGACAGGGATCCTGAAGCTGAATTAATCGCTTATTGTGACATCCGCGAAAAGTCTGAATTAGGCATTGACCCAAAATTCACACAACCTTATTTTAGCGACATTGATGAAATGCTGAATGCATTTCCCGAAATTAAAGTTGTAAACATTTGCTCACCTAATGGATTGCATGCCAAGCAAAGTTTAAAAGCCCTTGCGCACAACAAACACATCGTTTGTGAAAAACCGATGGGATTGACCAAACGAGAGTGCGAAAAAGTTATTGAAAAAGCGCTTGACGTTTCTAAAAAAGTATTTTGCGTGATGCAAAATCGCTATTCACCTCCTTCTGTTTGGCTGAAAGAGGTAATGGACAAAAAACTACTGGGCGACGTTTTTATCGTGCAACTCAATTGCTACTGGAACAGAGACGATCGCTACTATAAAAAGAGTTCATGGAAAGGCACTAAGGATATGGACGGCGGCACTTTGTTTACTCAGTTTTCGCATTTCATTGACATCATGTACTGGCTCTTTGGCGACATCACCGACATTCGCGCTCGTTTTGAAGATTTCTGTCATCAAGAAAGCACAGATTTCGAAGACACAGGCATTGTTAACTTTCGTTTTGTAAAAGGCGGTATTGGCACCATGAATTACTCCACCGCCATTTTCGATTCCAATTTAGAAAGCAGTATGACCATTATTGGCAGCAAAGGAAGCATTAAAGTAGGCGGTCAATACATGGATAAAATTGAGTACTGCAATATTAAAGATTATACAATGCCAGAACTTGCACCTGTCAATGCACCCAATGATTATGGAGATTACAAAGGATCGGCAGCCAATCACCACTACATCATTCAAAATGTCATCAATACCATAAAACGAGGCGACAAAGTAACCACCAATGCTTTGGAAGGTTTGAAGGTGGTAGAAATAATTGAAAGAATTTATTCATTAAAAGAACAATAAAACCATGATTTCTGAAAAAATCGCCAAAAAAGAAGGGAAATTAGCACTAATTGGATTGGGCTATGTAGGATTGCCTATTGCCTTAGAATTCGCTAAAAAAGTGAAAGTAGTTGGCTTCGACATCAATGCAGAGCGCGTTAAATTGATGCAGCAAGGCATAGACCCAAGCAACGAATTAGAGAAAGAAGCCTTCGACGGCTGTGATATTCAATTCTCTTGCAACATCGAAGATTTGAGAGATGTCAACTTTTTCATCGTAGCCGTGCCAACGCCTATTGATCAGCACAATTTACCAGATTTAAAACCTTTGCTTTCTGCAACAAAAACAGTTGGTAAGGTATTAAAAAAAGGCGATTACGTTGTGTTTGAATCCACGGTTTATCCAGGCTGTACAGAAGAAGATTGCGTGCCTGTTTTGGAACAAGAATCTGGATTAAAATTCATGACGGATTTCAAAGTGGGCTATTCTCCCGAACGAATTAATCCGGGGGACAAAGAGCATACACTCTCTAAAATCGTTAAAGTAGTTTCAGGCTGCGGACCAGAATCTGCCGAACAAGTTGCCAATGTATATAAGATGGTGATCGACGCTGGAATTCACAAAGCATCATCCATTAAAGTAGCCGAAGCTGCTAAAATCATAGAGAATACACAGCGCGATGTAAACATCGCATTGATGAACGAATTGTCATTGATTTTCAATAAAATGAACATCAATACCTATGAAGTATTGGAGGCGGCGGGCACCAAGTGGAATTTTTTGAAATTTTCACCAGGCCTCGTTGGTGGTCACTGCATTGGCGTTGACCCCTATTATCTCACATACAAAGCAGAGGAATTGGGCATCCATGCTAAAATCATCACGTCGGGTAGAGCTACCAACGACTCAATGGGACCTTACCTCGCGCGGATGACCGTAAAAAAACTCATCACGCTTGGCAAAGACATCGCCAAAGTTCGCGTGCTTGTTATGGGAACCACTTTCAAGGAGAATGTAACAGACATTCGCAATTCAAAAGTAGCCGATGTAGTGAACGAACTCAAGTCCTTCGCAATCAATGTTGAAGTGCACGATCCTCATGCTGATGCACACGAAATACAAGAGGAGTACGGCTATACGCTTGTTCCCGAAATTTCAGGAATTTACGACGCAATCATTGTCGCTGTAAACCATAAAGAGTATGTTAATTTAGACCAAAGTTTCTTCAGCAAGCACATGAACAGCAATGGCGTGCTAGTTGACATCAAAGGAATTTTCAGAAACAAAATAGCAATCGAAAACTACATCAGCTTATAGCAATGATTTTAGTTACCGGCGCAACAGGATACATTGGCTCACATACCGTGGTAGAATTAATCTCCCACGGCTATGAAGTGCTTGCGTTGGACAACCTATCAACCTCTAGAGCTACGACAATTGATGCTATTGAAAGCATTACAGGCATTCGTGTACCGCTCGAAATCATTGATTTAAAAGACCAGACTTCCTTACTCAACATTGTAGGTAAATACCCCATCGAAGGTGTTATTCATTTCGCAGGACATCTCGCCGTTGGTGAATCTGTAATAAAACCTTTAAAGTACTACGAAAACAACGTTAGTGGATTGATAAACCTCTTGCGCTTTATGGAATTGAGCAAGTGCAAAAATTTAATTTTCTCTTCCTCGTGCACTGTTTATGGGGAAGTTCAACAAATGCCTGTGAAGGAAAACCTTCCAACCAAAAGGCCAAATTCACCTTACGGAAACACAAAAAAAATATCGGAAGAAATCATTGAAGATCTCAGTGCTGCAGGTGCATTAAAAGCGATCTGTTTGCGTTACTTCAATCCAATTGGCGCGCATGCATCCGGACTTCTCGGCGAAAACCCCGACAATGTTTACAACCTGCTGCCCTTATTGCTTAAAGCAGCTTCGGGACATGTACAAGAATTAAAGGTATTCGGCAACGACTACCCAACCAAAGACGGATCTTGCGTTCGCGACTACGTTCATGTATTGGACATTGCTGCGGCACACGTGAAAGCCTTCCAGCGATTGAATTCAGTCAGCACAAAAAATACTGTAGAAAAATTCAATCTGGGATCAGGCAAAGGCTACACTGTGATTGAAATGATTGAAGCCTTCGAAAAAGTAAATCAAATAAAAATAAAATACAGCGTTGAAGCAAGAAGAGATGGCGATGTAGCTGAAATCTACTCGGATTCAAAACTGGCTTTTGATAAATTAAATTGGACCACTAAATATACTTTAGACGACATGCTTTCATCGGCATGGAACCGCGAAAAAACATTTAGAAAAAATGAATTACACTAAAAAAATATTGATCACTGGCGGAGCAGGTTTTATCGGAAGCTGCTTAGTGCGACATCTTGTTACAAAGTATCCCAATTACCTTATTGTGAATGCAGATAAATTGACGTACGCCGGAAATTTAGCAAACCTTGAAAGCATCAAAGATGCAAGCAACTACCGCTTTGTAAAAGCTGATATTTGCGATGCAGCGGCAATTCAACAAATATTTACTGAACATTCTATCGACCACGTTATTCACACGGCCGCAGAATCACATGTGGATCGTTCCATTTCGAATCCAATGGAATTTGTGCAAACCAATGTGGTGGGTACGGTAACACTATTAAACATTTGCAAGTCGGCATGGCAAGACAAAGCCGCGCATTTATTTTACCATATATCAACAGACGAAGTATATGGCAGCTTGGGTGAAACAGGAAAATTCACAGAAACAACGCCCTACGATCCGCGCTCACCCTATTCATCTAGTAAAGCCTCATCTGACCACTTTGTTCGCGCTTACCACGAAACATATGGATTACCTACAGTCATTAGCAATTGCTCCAATAACTACGGTCCTTTTCACTTCCCCGAAAAATTAATTCCATTGTGCATCAACAATATTTTGCACGAAAAACCGCTCCCGGTTTACGGTAAAGGAGACAATATCCGCGATTGGCTGTTTGTTCAAGACCACGTTGAAGCAATAGACCTCATTTTTCATCAGGGAAAAACAGGCTCAACATATAATATAGGAGGAGACAACGAATGGAAAAACATCGATTTGGTGCGCGCGCTATGTAAAATAATGGACAGAAAATTGGGCCGAGCTATTGGCAGTTCTGAAAAACTAATCACATTCGTAAAGGACAGAGCGGGACACGATCAGCGTTACGCCATTGATTTCACAAAATTAAACCACGAATTGGGGTGGAAACCAAAAGCGCAATTTGAAGAAGGTTTAGAAGAAACAGTACAATGGTATTTAGACCACCAAAACTGGGTGGAACAAGTGATATCCGGAGAATACAAAAAATATTACGAAGCACAATATACCACACGTTAGTTAGAAACATGAAATACCACTCAGAAGATTTAAGTCAATTCAAGTTTCTTGTCACAGGCGGAGCTGGATTCATAGGTTCAAACATTGTGAAATACCTAGTGAAGCACAACGCAGGTGAAATCAGAATAGTTGACAATTTGTCCAACGGATACATTGAAAATATTCAAGCGCATCTTCACTTGCCAAATGTAAAATTTTACGAAGAATCCATCGTTGATTTGGCAGTATGTCAAAGAGCTGTAAAAGGTGTCGACTACGTAGTACACCAAGCAGCCTTGGGTTCCGTGCCGCGGTCAATCAGCAATCCAATTGCCTCCAATGAAGCAAATGTGACTGGTTTTTTAAACCTATTGACAGTGGCAAAAGACGAAAAAGTAAAACGATTGGTTTTTGCTTCCTCATCATCTGTTTATGGCGATTCACCAGATATGCCGCGAAGAGAAGATAAAATCGGCAATCCACTGTCGCCTTATGCAGTGACCAAACAAACCGACGAATTGTACGGAAAAGTATTTCACAAAACATATGGAGCGCCCTTCATTGGTTTGAGATATTTCAATGTATTCGGACCGCATCAAAGTCCAAACGGACCTTATGCCGCTGTGATACCAATGTTTATGAATGCGCTCCTTTCAGGACAATCGCCCATCATACACGGAGAAGGAGATCAGTCTCGGGATTTCACTTTCATAGACAATGTAGTACAAGCAAACATTAGAGCATTATTTACAACAGATGAACGCGCTTTAGGTGAAATGTTCAATGTTGGATTCGGCGAAGCTACTTCAATTATAGACTTATTTTCCATTTTGAAAAAAGCCGTTTCTTCTGAACTTGAACCTACCTTCACTGAAACAAGAGCAGGAGATGTGAAAGGATCCTTGGCGGATATCTCAAAAGCACGGAAATTGATGAATTACAATCCTACGGTAAGTATCAACGATGGCTTAACAGAGACGATTCAGTGGTTTGCACAGAAATATTTTAAAAAATAAACGATGTTTGGTTTCTTCAAAAAAAGACAAAAAACAGCACTACGTTCCCCTTTGGATGCACGACTGATTGGCGTTGACATGCACTCACACCTTATTGCAGGCATTGACGATGGCGCGCAAACGCACGACGATTCACTGGCCCTTGTGAAAGGCTTAAAGGAATTTGGTTTTCAAAAATTCTGGACGAGTCCACACGTTATGTCCGACTTTTACAGAAACTCAACATCTACTATTGTCAAGGGCACGCAAACACTGAATGACCTCTTGGTAAAAGCGCAAATTGACACATCCATTCACGCTGCAGCCGAATACTATTTTGATGACAATTTCATGGACCTCATTGCTAAAAATGATTTACTAGCCATCAAAGGAGAATACCTCTTGTTTGAATTCTCCTATTTGAACCAACCCGAAAACCCTTTTCCCGCCATTGAAAAAATAAAAGCTTTGGGATACAAACCACTTTTGGCACATCCAGAGCGCTACCCATTCTATTTCCATCGGCCGGATTTACTCGAACAACTACGTGCGGCTGGTGTATATTTTCAACTCAACATTAATTCACTAGCGGGCCACTACGGACACGAATCACTCAAAGTAGCGCAGGGAATGATAGATGATAATATCGTTGATTTCTTGGGCACCGACATCCACAAAACAAGTCATCTTGAGGTCATTGATCGCGCCCTCCGTTCAGAGCATTTATACAAACTGGTGGAGTCGGGAAGACTGATCAACCCCACCCTCTAATCAAAACAATTTGTAATTCTTGTACTCGCCAAATCTTTTTCCGGTGAGTTTTTCAGTGAAGAGTTTGAACTTGTCTTTCAAACGCATTTTATTGAATGAAGGATCAAAATCAAAACGCCAGTTCATTTGATTGATGCGCTCTTGCATTAGCGCCGGATGCGTTCCTTCAAAACGGCTCAAAGCATCAACATTGTCGTAGTTGAACATCTCCATCATTTTGTTGGGATCGTCGCTGTGCATGGCTTGATTGAAGTTCATCTTTTCCGCCATTTTTTTTGGATCACGCACATATCCATAATGAAAAATATCAGCGTTAATCAACTTCACATTCAATTTTTCGTTCGGCAATTTACGAAAACCTTGCGCATCTTTATAAGAAAAAATATCATCGCGTTTGCGCACAATACGCACCTCTCGTCGGTACCAACGTGGCGATGCCCCCAGGTAATCATAGCTACCATAAAAATGTTGGTAATTGAAAAGCAAGCCGTCTACTGATGCATCGTCTTTCCATTGTTGCATTGCTTTATACGTCGCGTCGATGTACTTTTCATGCAAGGCCTCATCACTTTGAATGTAAAAAGCCCAATCGCTGTCTTTCGCCACTGCGGCATAAGCCTTGTTGGTTTCAACAGCAAGAATCTCTAAGTTTTTCGATCGGTATTTTTCTTCTTCCCAAACCGTGTGAATGATTTTAATTTTTATAGAATTGATACTTTGAATCAACTCCAAAGTACCGTCACTGCAGTCGCCCACCGCCACGATAAATTCGTCACAAAGTGGCAGCACAGAAGATATCGCTTCCACCACTGGGAAGTCATATTTAACGGCATTTCGGATGATGGTGAAACCGGAAACTTTCATGTATTAACCTTCAGCATTGGTATTGAAAAACTCACGTGTAAAAGCAGCATCGTTGTAAAAATGATCGGCATTCACCAGTTTCTGTTCGCCAGTTTTCATGTTTTTCAACGACACTTTATTTTCGTTCATTTCGTTGGTGCCTATCATCGCCACAAAGCGCACCGCCTTGTTGTTGGCATAGGTCATTTGCTTTTGCATCTTCGCATTCGAAGGATACAACTCGCAGCTGATACCATGTGCACGAAGGAGCTGCATGATTTTCATCGAATGCAAAGCTTCGGCATCTCCAAAGTTAACGAAGAGCACATCTGTGGTTTGCAATAAATTTTCAGGAAAGAGATTGTTTTCTTCGAGCACATCGTAAATTCGATCGGCACCAAAAGAAATCCCAACACCTGAAACACCTTTTAGTCCAAAGATTCCGGTGAGGTCATCATAGCGTCCACCTCCACAAATACTGCCTTTGAAATTTTCGGCACTCACCTCAAATATAGCCCCAGTGTAATAGTTTAGTCCGCGTGCCAAAGTGATGTCTAGCTTCAATTTTTGATCTACTTTCAAAGCAGCACAAGAGGCAAAAATAAACTCCAGTTCTTCCACGCCCTTCAGTCCTATTTCCGAAGTAGACAAAACACTTTTTAATGTCGCCAACTTCTCCGCTGTACTCCCCACCATTTCTATAATCGGCTGCAGTTTTTGCACAGCATCATTGCTTACTCCCTTTGCAATCATTTCCTCATTTACTTTCTCCAAGCCAATTTTATCAAGCTTGTCGATCGCCACAGTGATGTCTACTATTTTATCAGCAGCCCCAACCACTTCAGCAATTCCTGAGAGTATTTTCCTGTTGTTAATCTTTACTTCAAATCCCGGAACTTTCAACAGCGCAAGTGCCTCATTGAAAATTTGCACCAACTCTACTTCATACAGCAATGAATCACTCCCAACCACATCCACATCGCACTGAAAAAATTCGCGGTACCTTCCTTTCTGCGGACGGTCAGCCCTCCACACTGGTTGTATTTGAAAACGCTTAAAAGGGAAATGAATTTCGTTTTGATTTTGCACCACAAATCGCGCAAAAGGAACCGTTAAATCATAACGCAAGGCCTTCTCTGAAATTTCCTTTGTCAATGATCCCGACGTTTGCTGAGCAAGATCAGTAACGTTCGACAAATAATCTCCCGAATTCAATATTTTAAAAATCAATCTATCACCCTCTTCACCGTACTTTCCCATCAAAGTAGAAAGATTTTCTACCGCTGGAGTTTCAATTGGCAAGAAGGCATACTTTTTAAAAATGCTTTTCAGCGTATCAAACAAATAATTCCGCTTCACCATTTGCTGTGGCAAAAAATCACGAGTTCCTTTGGGAATAGACGGTTTAGACATGAACAGTGTTTTAACAAATGACTATATCAGCAAAAATACATTTTTTTCTCAGTGCTCAACTAAGTTTCCATTTCAACTCTTGATTTTAACTCTGTAGAGCAGCGCAATCAGCAATGAAAACAAGGCACAAAGGAGTAACACCATGCTGAGAAGATTATACACATGACTCGCCAAAGCGAACAAACTCAAAATATATACGGGCGCTAAGAACAAAAACAAGAGTAACGCTCTGTTTTGTTTTCTAAATTTTACGCGCTCTTCATGACTCTTTCCAAAACAAAATATAAAATAGCGCATCAAGAATATATAAGCCAACAATGATAGATAGAAGCTTGCCGTCACCAAAATTGCGCCGATTAGTCCAAAACCAATAAACCAATTCACGAGGTAAGCCAACAAAATTACTATCCCCACCGCAATAACGATGGCCAATATTACTTGACCAATGACCTTTAAAATTTTCTTTAAAAGTGTCGGACGAACTTCTGGATCTGTTTTTTTGCTATTGACTTTTATGGAATCAAGTACTAACACAGAAGCCTTAGCGCAACTAACTTCCGATGAAGCAGCGAAAATACTTCGCGATGCGCTATCCTTTGCTATTTTCATTTTACATTGCCGTTTCTGCTTTGCCGTGGTGTCTTGCAAAACCTTACTTTTCGGTTTAACTACAGCCGCCATAATATCCACAATTACAGAATCGTCAATTTGAGAAAATGGCTTCTCAGCAACTGACGATTTTTGAAGAATTGCAGACTCACTGCGTACTTCTGTTTTTACTTTATCATTGGAGATCGAAAAATAATAGCCTTTTCTGTGTTTTCTCTTTTCTACACTTAAGGAGCTGTGACAAGCCGTTAAAAAAAGACAACAAACTGTTGTCAATACCATCATTTTTGCACAAAAATTTCTTTTTACCATATATACTTTTTCGAAGTATAACGTGGCCATTCGTATGATTATGCTGAATTTTTTAGAGCCATTGCACAACACATCACTCTGCACTGACAAGTGCTGGCATACAATTGATATTCGCTTTTTTTCCGCTCGGACTTCAACCAATTGTTGATATCTGTTGCCACTTCTTCCTAGTTTTCTACTTCGCAGCTATAATTCATTCCTCGCTCCGATTAAACTTCTGTTGATTAAGCGGTGCGACTTCAGATACATCATCTCTTCGCATTAAAAATAAGCGCAAGGCTTTGGGAGTGGTAAAATCGCTTAGGCAAAAGAAGCGTAAGCGCGGCGAGGGAGGGGAAACCTAAGCTAGGCAAGGGCAATAAAATACTATTTATGTCTATAAAAAGTCATTTCATCACATCCCTTTGCTGCCAGCTGATGTCTGTTCTCATCAACAACATATTCACAATTAAGAAAATACTGTTGATTGTAGTCTTGCGTAAAAACCAAAACACTATCTGCAATTTCATAAGTTCCCCATGAATACGATTCTCCAAAAGGCCAACCATATGTAACACCATAAAAAGTTGAATCTTTATAAAGAAATACTTCAGAGTTCACCATGCCTCCATTCTCCTGACAAGTCGCTAAAATTTCCTTTTTTTCAAATTGTTTTAGATGGAAATTTTCATAAAAGTAGACACTCAAAAACCACAACGTTATTACCAATAAAAATAAGCCTATCGGAACAAATATCCATTTCAATACTTTAATAAATTTCTTCATATAGAAACTAATTTAGAGACATAAAAAAGCCAAATCGAAGTTTCCTCCTTTTTGGCTTTTCACTTTTACCTATTTACTTTCTATTACGATTTCATCAACTTCTTGAATTTCATTCTTTTTGGTGCAGCATCACCTTTTCGTTTTTTTCTATTCTCTTCGTATTCAGAGAAAGAACCTTCGAAGGAATAAATTTCTGAATCACCTTCAAAAGCTAAGATGTGCGTGCAAACACGGTCGAGAAACCATCTATCATGCGAAATAATCACAGCACAACCTGCGAAATTTTCCACCGCTTCTTCGAGTGCACGCAAGGTATTTACGTCAATATCATTTGTGGGTTCATCTAACAACAACACGTTACCGCCTTCTTTCAAAGCCATTGCCAAATGCAAGCGATTGCGTTCTCCACCTGAAAGCACTCCGCATTTCTTTCCTTGGTCGGTTCCGCCAAAATTGAAGCGCGTACAATAAGCACGTGCATTCATCATTTTGCCACCAAGCTCAATATTTTCGGCACCGCCACCCAAAACCTCAAAAACTGTTTTATTTGGATCAATGTCTTTGTGTGTTTGATCGACGTACGAAATCTTCACTGTTTCTCCTACTTTGAACTCACCACTTGTGGGCTGCTCCATGCCTAATATCATGCGAAACAATGTGGTTTTACCAGCACCATTCGGCCCGATAATACCAACGATACCAGCAGGCGGTAATTTAAAATTTAAATTTTCATACAGCAATCTATCGCCGTATCCTTTAGAAACATTTACGGCTTCGATAACATCATTTCCCAAACGCGGACCGTTGGGAATGTACATTTCCAAAGCTTCTTGTTTTTCACGTCCGGCTTCGCCCAACATTTTATCATAGTTCGCCAAACGCGATTTCGATTTAGTTCCTCGGCCTTTAACGCCCATACGTACCCACTCCAACTCACGGTCAAGGGCTTTTTTACGCTTGCTCTCCGACTTCTCCTCCTGCGCCATGCGCTTGGTTTTTTGCACCAGCCATTCTGTATAATTTCCTTTCCAAGGAATACCCTCACCTCTGTCTAATTCTAAAATCCAGCCCGCAACATTATCAAGGAAATATCTATCATGCGTCACAGCGATCACTGTACCTTCGTATGTTTGCAAAAACACTTCTAACCATTGCACCGATTCGGCATCCAAGTGATTGGTAGGCTCATCGAGCAATAGAATATCGGGTTTTTTCAACAGCAAACGGCACAAAGCCACACGACGGCGCTCGCCTCCCGACAGCACACTCACCGGTGTATCACCTTCAGGGCACTGCAATGCATCCATTGCACGCTCCAACTTATTGTCAATTTCCCAGGCATCCATCGCATCAATTTGTTCTTGCACCACTGTTTGGCGCGCGATGAGCTTGTCCATTTTATCAGCATCCTCCAGCACTTCAGGATCCATGAACTTGTTGTTGATCTCTTCGTATTCTTTCAATACGTCCATCACCTCCTGAACACCTTCCTGAATAATATCTTTCACTGTTTTTGTTTCATCCAGTTGAGGTTCTTGTTCCAAATAACCCACTGAATAACCAGGTGAAAACACCACATCACCCTGGTAATTTTTGTCGACACCAGCAATGATTTTAAGTAAGGTAGATTTACCTGAACCGTTCAAACCGAGAATCCCGATTTTAGCGCCGTAGAAAAAAGACAAGTAAATGTCTTTTATTATTGTTTTTCCAGAAGGCAACACCTTGGATACCTTGGACATTGAAAATATAACCTTTTTATCGTCTGCCATGAGTTTGATTTTTGAGAGTGCTAATATCGGAAAATCCTTTTAGGTTTTAATCCTTTTCAGATGGCGCGAACAATTAAAATTCGCTATTTTTGAGCATGCCACGCAAATCGTCTTCTAAATTACACGAACTCATACATTCGCTTACCAAGGCCGAGAAGCGACATTTCAAATTGCATTCCACTTTTGCAATGAAAAATTCGGAGGACAAGCAGTTTTTCCGACTCTTTGATATTTTGGAAAAAGCCAAAAATTACGATGAAGAAAAAGTGATAGCAGAGCTCCCCGATGTGAAAGAGTTTTTTGTAATTAAAAACGTGTTGTACAACAACATCTTAAAAAGCTTATCGGCACTGTATTCTGAGAAAAGTCCCCGCATGTTCACCCGCAGCAAACTCAACGAAATAGAAGTGCTATTTCGAAAAGGCTTGTACAAACAGGGACACAAACAAATTGAACAAACCAAAAAAAAAGCAGAACAAAACGAACAGTTTGAAACATTGCTGCAACTGATCAATATGGAGCAAAAACTTTTAGTGTCAGTGATGTCATTTAAAAGTTTAAAATCATACAAAGAGCGCATCCGGGCGCTGATCGACGAAACTAAAAAAGTACTCATCGTTTTAGAAAACATCAAAGACTACGATGCTTTGCTATTGCCTATCACGCGTTTGCACTTTGAAGGCGCACAGTTCCAACAAAAAAAAGACTTGATCTACCTGCAAGAGTTGATGAAAAACGAATTGTTGCAATCACCAAGTAAAGCCCTTTCACAGCGGGCACAACTGAACTTTCACTACATATGGGGAATTTACTACAAGCTCATCCACCAAAAGGAAAAGGCCTTGCCCTATTTTCAGCAAAGATTAGCGTTATTTGAAGACATCGCTGTTTTTAAACAGGAACTTTTTTCCGACTACCTTTCTACCCTGCAAATGGCCACTGAATTGGCGAGCGAAACCAATTTGCCCGAACAGGCAGAAGAATGGCTAAAAAAATTAAAAACACTTTATTCCACCAAAGATGCGCTGTCTCCCGAACAACAAACGAATCTTTTTATTTACTATTTCTTGGCAAGTGCCGAATACCATAAAACGAGAGGCGATTACCTGCAAATATTGAAAAATGCAAAAACAATAAGTTCAGGCATTGCACTGTACAGTGAGCAGATCAATCCAGGCTTGCAACAAGAACTAATGTACTATATCGCCTATGCTTACTTCGCAACCGGAAAGTTTAGCACAGCTAAAAATATTTTGCAACCCATCATCGAAAACAAATCAACTGGCGTCAAATCCGATATTTACAACTTATCAAACATCTTGTACCTGCTGTGTTTACTTGAAACCGACGACCATTCATCGGTGAAGTCGGTGGCGAAAATTCGTTTGAAATCGCTTGATAAAGAAAATGTTTACCACGAAATCGATGCTGAAATCATTTACCTCGTCATCAAACTCATTGGTGTTGAAAAAAAATACATGCGTCGCCACTACTATGACTTTCGAGATTACCTCATGAGCCGTCAATTCGAAATGGAACATCTCAAACTCTACAAATACTTTGATGTGTTCGCTTGGTTAGAAGGCAAAATTCACAATCGAAGCATTGCAGAACAGCAAAAGTACAGCATCGCATAAAAAACTGACGATACTCGCAATTGAAGGCACATCGATCTTAATATATTGAAACCTTCTACAGCTTGCCTCGTTCACGAAGTCCCGCGTTGTCTTTTTTGGCGGATACTTAACAAGTTTGCCATTATGAAAACAAAAAAAACCATCGCCCTCGCAATAACCTTGTTTTTCAATGCTTTAGCCTTTTCTCAAGTGGGCATTGGCACAACTTCTCCTTCTGAAATATTGGATATCGAATCTAGCAACGCCACTAAAACCGCCTTAGACATTAACTGCACCGGTGATGGCGATCCGCTCATTCACTTTCAAATTGCAGGTACTGCCGCATTTACAATTGGCGTAGACAACAGTGACGGCGACAAGTTTAAAATTGGCACAACCGCCGTAGAAACTTCAACCACACTAACCATTGACGGCTCACAAAATGTGGGCATAAACAATAGCAGTCCAACCTATAAACTTGATCTTACAGGAGGATCCATTAATTTAATCCCAAGCGCACTCAATACCGACTTTTTTAGATACAACAGCGTACACGCCTTATCCATGCCTAGCACCAATAATTTATATGTAGGAGAAGGTGCTGGAGCAGCATTTAACGCAGGCGGTACCGACAACACCTTTCTTGGATACTATGCAGGGAACATCAATTCCACTGGTGACTACAATGTTTTTGTGGGCAAAGGAGCGGGAGCGTTAAATACTACTGGAGGGCAAAATGTATGTGTTGGCAAAGGAGCAGGAGCGTCAACCGGCGGAGTTTCCGACAACGTTTATATAGGTCACGTCGCCGGCCAAGTAGAAGTTACAGGTATTGGAAACACAATGATAGGCAGTACTGTAGGCTCTACAACAACATCGTCTCACAACACTTTTGCAGGCTATATGGCGGGGAAATTTTTCACCTCCGGCGGCGACAATATTTGCGTCGGTTACCAAGCTGGCCCAACCGCAACAAACACTACCAGCAACCTTCTATTCATTGATAACACTGCAAACGACAGTCCGCTCATTTGGGGAGATTTTTCTGCCAATGAAATTGTGATTAACGGTAGTGGTGCCGATGACGGCGGATTTGCCTACGAATTCTTTGTTAACGGAGATGCTGGTGGAAACGCTGCCTGGAATAACTTATCTGACAAGCGCCTTAAAACTAAAATTGAAACCGTAAAAAATCCACTCGAAAAACTGTTGGCGCTCAGAGGTGTGAATTACAATTGGATAGATACTACCAAAAGAGGTGCTCAATTAGAACTGGGATTCATTGCACAAGAAGTTTTGGAAGTATTGCCTGAAGTAGTAAATGTTCCGAAAGATACCGCTACAGGAAACTATAGCATGGCTTATGCTCCCATTACAGCTTTACTTGTAGAAGCAATGAAGGAACAACAAAAGATGATCAATGAACAACAAAGCGAGATTAGCGCGCAGAAAAATCAATTACTTGAGTTAAAAACTTTAGTCGACAAACTTCTGTTGAACCAAAATAAATTAGAAGCGCAACATAAGGCTTTAACCAACTAAAACAATTGTAGAAAAAAAGAGAAATTCATACTTTTGCAACAAAAGACAACATGAACAAATTTATCTTATTCATCATAATTACTGGCTTTTCATCTGCTTTTGGACAAGTAGGTATTGGCACAACTTCTCCTTCTGAAATATTGGATGTCGAATCTAGCAACGCCACTAAAACCGCCGTTGACATCAATTGCACCGGTGCAGGCGATCCGCTCATTCATTTTCAAATTTCAGGAACTGCGGCATTTACCGTTGGGGTCGACAATAGCGATGCCGACAAATTTAAAATTGGAACTACCGATGTTGAAACCTCAACAGCATTGACCATTGATGCATCACAAAATGTGGGGGTTGGTATTAGTACTCCTTTGAGCACTTTAGATGTGTCGGGAAGTTTGGGTTTAAAAGTGACTTCAATCAGTTCGGCCACCACCCTATCTGCAATCCACAACGTTGTATTGGCAAGTGATGCTGGCGGTAGTTTCACAATTACTTTACCTGCTGCCGCATCAAACACAGCAAGAACCTACTATATCAAAAAAACAAACAGCAGTTCCAACATCATTACAATTGATGGTAATGGCGCTGAAACCATTGACGGCGCCACCACATTAGTGTTATACATTCAAAATGACGCTTGCCGAATTGTTTGTGATGGCTCAGCGTGGTATGTGCTTGAGCAGCACTTCACACCGCATTCAGCATTTATGTCGAACACTGCCAATCAAACAATACCCAACACCACCAGCACAAAATTAGTATTTGACAATGAATCATATGACTACGGAGATATTGCAGACTATACCACCAACGATAGAGTAGACATTAAAAGAGCAGGCAGGTATTTAATTGTTGGTGCATTGAGAACAAACGCTGTTATGGATTTAGGTGAAGGTGCATCTGTTAACATCAAAATAAATAATAGCACATCGCCGATGGACGCATGGTTTGAAAGCGCAGCCTCCGACCAAAATGTTTTTGTTACAGGCTCCATCATTTTAAACCTTGCGGCAGGAGATTACATTGAAATGTACAGCTGGCAAAACGAAGGAGGTAACGTAACAACAGGTAGTGGATCCAATGCCTATGAAGACCAAACATTAATGGTTACCGAACTACTTCATTAAAAAAAACAACTCTGATTTTTCAAAATAAAAAATGCGTCAACTCCCAAAAACATATCTACTATTGATTTTACTTCTCGCAAGTGAATGCATCACTGCGCAATCGTCTTTGACAAATTTAGGCACCACCGCCACGTTTTACATAGGACCAAACCACACCGTGCACTGCGATGCTAGTGTAAACAATGAAGCCAATGCCACTATGCAATTCGACGGCTCCTCTTCAAGTTTAATGCAACTCAAAGGTGA
>Ga0114969_10000764_pt1 | contig 27881 bp, 27 predicted proteins | sample M_130807_MF_Meta_FD_87316 | JGI IMG/M metagenome (GOLD analysis project Ga0114969, IMG submission 87316) | Freshwater microbial communities from Lake Montjoie, Canada to study carbon cycling - M_130807_MF_MetaG | ecosystem: Environmental > Aquatic > Freshwater > Lake | place: Lake Montjoie...
GGCCAGCATAAAGCCGGTCCAGTCAGAGACGCGCGCGGCCTGCTGCAGGTTGTGCGTGACGATCACGATGGTGAATCGCTCCGCCAGGCTGGTCATCAGGTCTTCGATCTTCACGGTCGCGATCGGGTCGAGCGCGGAGCAGGGCTCGTCCATCAGGACGACCTCGGGCTCCACGGCGATCGTGCGAGCAATGCACAGGCGCTGCTGCTGACCACCGGACAGCGCCATGCCTGGCTTCTTGAGATCGCTCTTCACCTCGTCCCACAGCGCCGCAGCCTTCAGTGAAGCCTCGACGCGGTCGGCGACCTCAGAACGATTCGTGATGCCCTTGAAGCGGAGCCCGGAAGCGACGTTCTCCGCGATCGACATCGTCGGGAACGGGTTGGGCTTCTGGAACACCATGCCGATGCGCTGTCGCACCCGCGTCGGATCGATTGCGGCGTCGTAGATGTCGACACCCTCGAGGTAGATGCCGCCCTCGACGCGCGCACCCGGCGTGAACTCGTGCATGCGGTTGAAAGTGCGAATGTACGTTGACTTGCCACAGCCCGACGGGCCGATCAGCGCCGTGATCTTGTTGGTGTAGATGTCCATCGAGACATCGCCAACCGCGTGCTTCGCGCCATACCACGCAGAGACGTGATCCGCCTGCAACGCGATCTGGCTGAGGTCATCGTTCCGTCCGGTGGAACGACGACCGGCCGGCGTTGGAGCCGCAACCGGGACGCCGCTGAACTCAGTGGTCGTGGCCTGCTCCTGCTTCGTGCTCTCGATCGCCATTATCGCATCCATTCCTATCGACGGCGCACGTTAGATCCGCGCGCCAAGAAACGCATTGAGATGCTCACTACGAACATGAACGCGACGAGCAGGAAGCTCATCGCCCACGCCTGCTCGTGCCATGAGTCGTACGGGCCAGACGCGTAGACGAAGATGCGCAGCGGCAGCGCGTCGGTCGCGTGCAGGTAGTCGGTGTTGAGGAATTGGTTGCCGAGCGAGGTGAACAGCAGCGGTGCTGCCTCACCGGTGATTCGCGCCAGCGCCAGGACGACCCCAGTAATGATGCCGGGGAGCGCCGATGGCAGCACGACCGAGAATGCTGTCCGCCACATCGGTGCGCCGAGCGCAAGCGATGCCTCCCGCAAGGAGCGAGGCACCAACAGCAGCATCTCCTCGGTCGTTCTCGCTACGACAGGCAAGAACAGCACGGCGAGCGCGAGAACCCCCGCCATAGCGGTGAACTCGCGCATCGGCAGCACGACGAGCGCATAGATGAACAGACCCGCTGTGATCGAGGGGATGCCAGCGAGCACGTCCACCAGAAAGCGGAACACGGTGCCCGCCCGGTTCTGCGCAAACTCGGCGAGGAAGACGCCACAGCCCACCGCGATGGGCGTGCCGATGACAACCGCACCACCAACCATCATCGCGCTGCCAATGATCGAGTTCCGCACGCCTCCGCCGCTGACGCCGGGGCGCTTGGGGTCGGCAATCAGCAAGTCCAACGTGAACGCGGGCAGCCCCTTCGTCACAACGTAGTAGATCATCAGCACGAACGGCACGACCGCGATGAGCGCAGATACAGCCATCAACCATGTCATGACACGATCAGTCAGAATGCGGCGGCGGTGCAGCGGATCGGCCTGAGTAATCAATCCCACGTTTGCCACGCGTTAGTCCTCAATCACAAGGCGGCGACCGCCCGTCACGCGCCATACCAGGAATCTCGCGATCGCATTCACGATGAATGTGATCGCGAGCAACAGCAGCGCTACCTCTAGGAGGGAGGAGCGATGCATGTCGTTCTCAACCTCGGTGAATTGATTGGCAATCGCGCTGGCCATCGTGTAGCCCGGATCGAAAATCGTATGGGGAATGCCGACACGGTTGCCGATTACCAGAGTGACCGCCAGCGTCTCACCTAGGGCCCGCGCGAGGCCCAGGATCGAGGCGCCGAGAATGCCCGGACGCGCGTACGGGAACACCGTGAGTCGAATCATTTCCCATCGTGTGGCACCCAGCGCAACGATGCCTTCGCGCTGATTTCGCGGCACGGCCGAAATCACGTCTCGTGACACCGCCATGATGGTGGGCAGGATCATGATCGAGACGATGATGATGCCAGTGAGCATTCCAGTGGCGCGTGGCGTGCCATTGAAGAACGGGATGAACCCGAACACAGCAACGAACGCAGGGCCGAAATAGTCCCGGATGAACGAGCCCAGCACGAAGACGCCCCAGAGGCCGTAGACCACACTCGGGATCGCCGCGAGCAGCTCGACCATGTAGGAGATCGGAGCGGCGACCCGCGGCGGAGCCATCTCGACGAGGTAGAACGCGACGAGGAGGGCCAGCGTGGTCGCGATGACGAGGGCAGACAGCGACGTCACGAACGTCCCGAAGATGAACGCCCCGGCCCCGAAAATCTCTCGCGGCGGATCCCACTTCGTATTCCACAGGAACGCGAATCCGCCGTTGTGTTGGATCGCGGGCAGGGAGCGAACCGTCAGCTCCCAGAACAGCCCAAAGGTGAGCAGCAGGATCACGAGCGCCGTGCTCGCGGTAATGAGCAGGAACAACCGGTCGCCGATCCGGAATCGATTCGAGAGCCGCGCTCGCGCGCCGTCACGATCTAACGCGACCATCCATGCCTCCCCGCCCACAAGTCACAGTGAGCATCCGGGGAGCCCGTAAATACTGGATTAACGGGGCGGGAGCAGGCTCGCTATTCGCCGTCGGGCGCACCCGCCAACGGCAACGTGAAGCACAGCGTCGCGCCCGGTGACCGGTCGGCGACCCAGATCCGCCCGCCCAGTCGCTCGATGATGTGCCGCGCGATCGAGAGTCCGAGGCCCGTACCGGTGCCGAAACCGCGCGCCTGGTCGCCCGTGTAGAAGCGCTCGAACACCCGGCGGCGCTCGTCGAGGCGGATACCGGGCCCGTCGTCGCTCACCGCGAACTGCACGAAGCCGTCGCCGCTATCGAGCGCCCGCACCGTGACCATGCCGCCGTCCGGTGAGAAGCGCAGGGCGTTGTCCAGCACGTTCGAGAGCACCTCGAGCACCCGCTCGCGGTCCCCACGGACAGTAGGTAGCTCCTCGGGGGTCGCCTCGACACGGCGGCCGCGGCTCTCCGCCAGCGGCTCGATGCGACTCACGGCGGTGCGCAGCAGGTCGGCCGGCTGCAGCGCCTCCTCGACCATCGTCTCGCGCCCGGACTCGAGGCGAGACAGGCGCAGCAGCCGCTCCACCATCTCCCCCAGCCGCCCGATTTCCTCGACCAGCCGGTTGTGGAACTGTTCCGCCGCTTCCGGGTCGTCGACGCCAGCCTGTAGCGTCTCCGCGAGCGCACGTGCCGCCGCGACGGGCGTGCGCAACTCATGAGACATGTTGGCGACGAGCTCGGTCCGTGCACGACGCGCCCGCTCGAGCTCCGTCACGTCCTCGAGCACAAGCAGCGTGTGCACCGGACCGGCGTCGACGGCAGTCGCCGTCGCGACGACATCGTGGCCCGACGATGCGAGGTGGAGCTGCATCGGCTCGCCGGTCGAGGCACGGACAATCTGGGCAAGCTCGTGGTCACGCAGCGCCACGATCAGCGACGAGCCAATCATCGTCTCCGTCGAGCGGTCCACGATGCGCCCCGCAGCCGCATTCGCCGCCACGACGGCATGCCGTGCATCGAGCAGCAGCACACCCTCGGCCAGGGGCGCGATCATGCGCCCGAGGTCGACTTCGCTCACCTCGACGGGGTTGTCATCGAAGGCAAGGTCCCCTGCATCGAAGCTGCCCGAGACGAGCACCAGCGCCACCGTGGCAATACCCACGAAGACCGCAGCGAGCGGGTCGGGCAGCCACAGCACCACCACCGCCAGGATGAATGCCGCGATCAGCCCGCGCACGACGGTGGTCACGCTGAAGTTCACAGGACGAACTTGTACCCGAGCCCTCGGACCGTGGTGATGTGCTGCGGGTGCGCGGGCTCACTCTCTAGCTTCTCGCGCAGCCAGCGAATGTGGACGTCCACCGTCCGCGTCTCGCCAGCGTACGAGTAGCCCCACACCGTCTCGAGGATCTGCTCGCGCGTCAGCGCCTGTCCCGGATGACGCATCAGGAACTCGAGCAGGTCGAACTCCTTCGGACGCAGCGCCAGCGCGTGACCATCGAGGCGCACCTCATGCGCGACGGTGTCGAGCACGATCCCACCGGCCTGCAACTCCGGGCCAGCCTCCTGCGCGATCTCGGCCGCCTCGCGCGAGATCCGGTCGCGGCGCAGCTGCGCACTGACACGTGCAATCAGCTCGCGCATCGAGAACGGCTTCGTGACGTAGTCGTCCGCGCCCGCCTCAAGCCCGACGATCTTGTCGGTCTCCTCGTCGCGCGCCGTGAGCATGATGATCGGCACCGAGCGCTCGGCACGCACGATGCGCGAGATGTCCATGCCCGACATCCGCGGCAGCATCAGGTCGAGCACGATCAGATCGAGACCGTCCTCGCGCGCCGCGCGCAGGCCCGACACACCGTCGCTCGCGGTCGTCACCGTGTGGCCCTCGCGACGCAGGTTGTACGCCACGGTCTCGAGGATCGCCGGATCGTCTTCGACTACGAGGATGTTGGCCATCAGGCCACTCCCGCCGTGCGACTCGCTAGACCGAGTGTTCCCATGCACTGGGATAGTCACCGGTGCGCTGACCCATCTGGTCGCGCTTCGCGGCAACCTCGCCGACGTGATAGTAGGCGTGCGCGATGTCGCGCCACAAGATCGAGACCAGCGGCACCTCAGGCTGACGCGCCGTCGCCGGCGCCATCATCGCCGCAAGCTCCTCGTCGCTGAAGCCATCGAGCCAGGCCTGCACGTCGGCGCGCATGTCCGCGACGCCGCGCTGAATCTCGTCCCACTTGTCCGACGCACCGGGCGTCTCCCGGAAGCGGTTGAACTGGTCGAGCAGCACCGAGTGCCGTTCCTTGCCACGAGTGCGGACGTTGAGGTTGCCGTCCTCGAACCCCGCGATGTGCAGCAGTGTCCACGCGAACGATGAGCCGCCACCGTGCTGAGTCGTCGCGTCGGCCTCGCTGAGATCCGCAAAGCAGCGATCGACGTCGCGCCACATGTCCGCGATAGCCCCGGCCAGCTTGCTCCCCATCGTGCCCCCCAAGCCCGTGTGCGCCGCAGCCCCGCGGCGCGGCCACAGCATACCCGGCGGCGAGCGGTACGATTGACCCACATGGAGTAGGCTCCCGCCTACCTCGAGAGGACGCGCGTGTGATCAATTTCGGCATGGTGGACGCCATCGACGCCGAGGCGATCGGAGAGCCCGGCGGGCGCACCTTCCGCGTGCGTGCCCGCTCTGGCTCGAACTACGCCAGTCTCTGGCTCGAGAAAGAGCAGCTCGCCGCCCTCGGTCGAGGCATCTCCCAGCTCCTCGCTGACCGCGCGCCCGGCCGCGGCGTCCCCATCCCTCGCGCGACCGCGATGGGCGAGTTCACGCTCCACCCCGACATCGATATGCAGCTCGTCCGCCTCGGCATCGACTTTCAGGACACGCATGTCGTGCTCCTCGCCGACGACCAGGAGGGCTTCGACCGCGGCGACACCCCGACCTTCCGCATGGAGATGAGCCGCGCCGGCGCGCTCGGCCTCGTCCGTTCGATCGTCGACGTCGTCTCCGCGGGGCGCCCGAAGTGCCCGCTGTGCGCGAGGCCGATGGAGGACGACGGCCAGCACTTCTGCCCCGGCTCCGACGGCCACTCGCTGCTCCTGCCCATCCCCGGCCCCGAGGACGACATCCGCAACCAGTAGCTGGCGCCAACCTCCAGACAGCACGAAGCCCCGCTCACGCGGGGCTTCGTCATCAGTGCCAGGCGCTGAGCGCCGGGCGAGAATCAAGACGCTCGAGCTACTTCGTCGGCGGGCGGACCAGCAGCACAGCCTCGTTCTTCGAGTTGTGCACCACGTGGTCGGCGACCGACCCCATGATCGCGCGCCCGAGCCCACTGCGGCCGTGCGTCGCCATCACGATCAGGTCCGCGCCCTCGGCCGCAGCCACCTCGAGCACCGCGTCGCCGGCCCCACCCTCAACGATGATGGTGCTGACATTGGAGATGCCCTGCGCGGCCAGCATCGCCTTCACGCGGGCGAGGTTTTGCTGCGCAGCCTCACGCTGGCCGTTCACGGCCTCCTCGGCGATCTCGACGGTGACATCGCCCGCCGGCATCGGCTCAATCATCGGGGTCATGCGGCTCATCATCTGACCGACGGAGTCGATGGCCTGCACGACTGTGACCGGGGTATTCGCCCCCTTCGCGACAGTCGCCGCATGGTCGATCGCCAGATCAGCGACCTCGGAGCCGTCATTCGTGAGCAGAATCTTCCGGTACACCCGTGTCTCCTAGTTTCCTCGGCGGATTATAGGCGTCGCTCCCCATCGAGCACACCCCGTGCCTCCTCCTCCGTGGAACGCGTACCATCGGCGTCGTTCTGTCCGTTTGCCAACGTTGCAGTGTTTGGAGCACCCCCATGGCCTTCGACCCTCGCCACCGCAGCCGCACGCTTGTCGATGGACCCGGTCGAGCGCCCGCGCGCTCTTACTTCCAGGCTGCCGGCTTCGGCGCCGAAGACCTGAAGAAGCCCCTCGTGATGGTCGCCCACGAGTGGATCGGCACCATGCCCTGCAACCTGGGCCAGCGCATGCTGGCGCAGCAGGTCATGGCCGGCATCCGCGCCGCGGGCGGCACGCCGATGGAGGTCAACACCGTCTCCATCTCCGATGGCATCTCGATGGGTACCGAGGGCATGAAGGCCTCGCTCATCAGTCGCGAGGTGATCGCCGACTCGATCGAGCTGTGCGGCATCGGCTACTCCTTCGACGCCTGCGTGATCATCGTCGGTTGCGACAAGACCATCCCCGGCGGCGCCATGGCGCTCGCCCGCCTCAACCTCCCCGGCCTCGTACTCTACTCGGGCTCGATCAACCCCGGCACGTGGGAAAGCCACGACGTCACCGTGCAGGATGTCTTCGAAGGCGTCGGCCAGCACGCCGCCGGCAAGATGAGTGACGAGCGCCTCGCAGCGCTCGAGGCGGCCGCCTGCCCCGGCGCCGGCGCCTGCGGCGCGCAGTACACCGCCAACACCATGGCGACGGTCCTCGAGTTCATGGGCATCTCCGCAATGGGCACCGCCACCGTCGGCGCAACCGACTCGCGCAAGGAGAGCGTCGGCGAGCGCACCGGTCGCCTAGTCATGGATCTGCTGAACCAGGGCGTGCTGCCCCGCACCCTGCTCACGCGCAAGGCGTTCGAGAACGGCATCATCTGCGCCGCCTCCACCGGTGGCTCGACCAACGTCGTGCTGCACCTGCTCGCGCTCGCCCGCGAGGCCGGCATCGAGCTCGACATCGACGACTTCGACACGATCAGCGAGGCGACCCCGCTCATCGGCGACCTCCGCCCTGGCGGTCGCTATGTCGCTCTCGACTGGGACCGCGCCGGCGGCACGCCGCTGCTCGCGCAGAAGCTGCTCGCGGCCGGCAAGCTGCATGGCGACGTGATGACCGTCACCGGTCGCACCATTGCCGAGGAAGCTGCCGACGCCGTCGAGCAGCCCGGCCAGATGGTCATCCTCTCCGCTGAGGACGCGCTCAAGCCCACCGGCGGTCTCGTCATCCTCAAGGGCAACCTCGCCCCCGAGGGCTGTGTCATCAAGGTCGCCGGCGAGGAGCGCACGCACTTCAGCGGCCCCGCGCGCGTCTTCGACCGCGAGGAGGACGCCTTCGCTGCCGTGTCCGCGCGCGAGATCCACGCGGGCGATGTCGTCGTGATCCGCTACGAGGGCCCCGTCGGCGGCCCTGGCATGCGCGAGATGCTCGGCGTCACCGCTGCCATCGTCGGCGAGGGCATCGGCGACCAGGTCGCGCTGCTGACCGACGGCCGCTTCTCCGGCGCCACCCACGGCCTGATGGCTGGTCACGTCGCACCCGAGGCTGCTGTCGGCGGCCCCATCGCCGCTGTGCGCGAAGGCGACATCATCACCATCGATATCCCGAGCCGGCGCATGGACCTCGAGATCAGCGACGCCGAGATGCAGTCCCGCCTCGCCTCCTGGAAGGCGCCCGAGCCGAAGTACACGCACGGCGTCTTCGCGAAGTACGCACGAGGCGTCTCCAGCGCCGCCGAAGGCGCGATCACGGGATAAGCGCTGCGTCAGAGGCGAATCGTGATCCTCGTCGCCGGGGCGTCGGGCATCGTCGGTCGAGCGCTACTCACCGACCTCGAGTTGCACGCGCCCGGCGTACCCCTGCGCGCACTCGTCCGTTCCGAGTTCGAGGCGCTGCGCCTGCGTGACCGCGGCATCGACGCCGTCACCGCCGACGTCATGACACGCCGCGGTCTCGACGGCGCGATGCGCGGCGTCGAGACGCTCGTCTACCTCATCCACACGCTCGACCGGCGCGGCGATGTCGTCGCGAATGATGTCGAGGCGATCCAGAACACGATGATTGCCGCGCGCGCCGCCGGCGTGCAGCGCGTCGTCTTCCTCGGCTGTGTCGCTGCCGACGAAGCGTCGCAATCGAGGTACCTGCTCGCACGCTGGGCCGTCGAGCTCGCCGTGCGCCAGTCCGGCCTGCGCCATGTGATCGTGCGCGCACCCTTGATCCTCGCTCGAGGCGGCACGCTCTTCGAGCTGCTGCGACGCTCCGTCGACCGCTCGCCCGTCGTGCCGCTGTTCGCATGGCGTCGCACCGTTGTCGAACCGGTCGCCCTCGGCGATGTCGTCGAAGCGTTGCGCATGGCCATCCTCGACCCGGAGCTCGACGGTCGCTCGTTCGACATCTGCGGCGTCGACCGCATCACACTCGGCGACCTCGTGCGCGGCATCGGCCGCGCGCACGCGCACCGACGGCTGTTCATCCCGATCCCCGGCTACGGCGAGCGCGTCAGCACGCAGGCCGCGTGGACACTCGCGCGCCTCCCGCGTCGCGAGGCCGGCCTGCTGCTCGAGACTCTGCGCGAGCCGCAGGTCTGCCGTGATCCCTCGCGTCGCTTCCCGCTGCCCCGCCGTCCACTCGGCTACATCGAGGCACTCGCCGCCACCGAGCGCCGCGCGTGACGAGCCCTCGCATTCGCGAGGCCACGCGCGCCGACCTCGATCGCCTCGTGGACATCTTCGCGCGCGGCTTCAGCGACGACCCGCTCTATCGCTGGTTCACACACCCGCAGCGCTTCGACGCGGTGATGGCGCGCATGTTTCGAGCCGACCTCGAACAGTCGTACCTGGCCGCCGACGGCGTCTGCTACTTGGCCGACCGACCGGAGGCCGGCCCGCCAGAACTCGGTGGAAACGCCGCCTCAGCGTGGCGTCGCCCACCCGGCAATCACCCCGACTCGCTGCTCGCCCGCCTGCGCGAAACGCGCGAGCTCATGGCGATCAGCGGCATCGCGCGCTTCCCGCGCATCTGGCAGCTGATGACCCGTTGCGCCGAGGAGCACCCGACGGAGCCGCACTGGTACCTGTCGCTGCTCGCAGTCGATCCGGCGCAGCAGCGCACGGGCGTCGGCTCAGCGCTGCTCGCGCACGCACTCGCGCGCGTCGACGCCGACCACATGCCCGCGTACCTCGAGAACTCCAAGGCGCGGAACCTCGAGTTCTACGAACGCCACGGCTTCCGCACCTTTAAGCGCCTGGAGTTCGCGAGCGGCGGCCCGTACCTGTGGCTGATGTGGCGCCCTGCGCAGTAGTCGCGCGCGACTCGAGAGCTACGCGTCGACTGGCGTCAGTCGGCCCGTCTGCACGTCGTACGTGAACCCGATCACCTCGTAGTCGTGCGGTAAGTACTGCGAGGCGTGCAGCGCATGCACGTCATCACGCACCGACTGCTCAAGGTCGTCGAAGCCGAGGAAACCGAACGGCGCGCGCGCGCCCGTCACCTCGGCCACGCGCTGTCGCAGATCCTCATCCGTACGACCGAGCAGGCCACATTCAGTGTGGTGAATGACGACGCACGCGCGTGTGTCGAGGATCGCCGCGGAGATCGCGAGCGATCGAATCGTGTCCTCGGTCACACGCCCACCGGCGTTGCGAACGACGTGCGTATCGCCGAGCGCGAGCCCCAACACCCCCTGCGCCGTGTAACGCGAGTCCATGCAGGTGAGGATCGCAAGGTGCTTGATCGGCCGCACCTTGAGCCCGGAGACGTCGAAGTGAGCGATGTATTCCTCGTTCGCGCGCAACAGATCATCGGCCAGCGACATGCGACCCTCCTTGGGTGCAGTGAATCGAGTGACTTGTGCTAGTTACCCAAACTTAGGTACCCAGCACCGCGCGCCATGCCGAGATGCCAAACCCACCATCGAGGTGCACCGTCTCGCCGATGAGCATCGAGGCTTCGTCAGAGCACAGCCACGCGACCGTGGCCGCGACATCCTCGGGGGACACATTGCGCCCCGCCGGGACGTGCGGACGCACCTTGTTCGAGATGTCGGCGCGATACGAGTGATCGCCATCGGAACCCTCGACCCAGCCAGCCGACACACCGTTCACCCGAATGTTCCGAGGTGCCAGCTCAACAGCGAGGTACGTGTTGAGCGACGCGAGCGCCGCCTTCGTCACCCCAACCGCCGAGTAGTCCGGCATGTAGTTCCACGCGCCGGGGGACAGCAGGTTCACGACCACCCCGCCGCCGCGCGCCTCCATCATCGGGACGACGTCCTGCACCGCGTTCCACGGCCCGAACAGGTTCACGTCCATCGTCTGGTGCAGGTGCTTTGGGCGCTGCTCGATCGCCGGGCGCGGCCGTTCGAGGCCACGCGCGGCGTTGTTGATCAGGATGTCGATCCCGCCCCAGTCGTTGACCGCCTTGAACAGCGCCGAGAGCTCGTCCGCATCGCCGACGTCGGCGCGCATCGCCTCCGCCTCGACGCCCATCTCGCGGCACTCGGCCGCTGTGGCCTCAGCCGCCTCAGAGGAGCGCGCGTAGTTCACGATCACGTGGACGTGTTCTGCGGCGAGTCGCAGTGCGATCGCACGGCCAATCCCGCGCGAACCGCCGAGCACGACCGCTCGCTTGTTGGTGAGTGAGGGGTACATGGCCCCAGTATGCCCCCGAGGGCGATCTGGTTCACCTCGCGGTGAGAGGCCCGGAACGAGACAAGTTACTGCGGCTCGACCCTAGCCCTGCTCAACGAGATTGCCGCGCGTCATGGCGTGGAGCAGCCCGTAGACGTGGGTCGCACAGGACGAACAGAGGTTGTGGGACTCCGGGGAGCGCGTGCCTCGCAGCGAGGCGGTCATCCCCGCCTGGACCAGCTCACCGGTGACGAGTTGCACGTTCGTGACGTTCGAGCCCATCGGCTGACGACAGGCCTCGCAGATAGCGCCGAGCAGCATCCGTGCGCTCCTTTGCGGATCGGCGCACCCGACCCACACCTCATCATCGACATGCGGAAGGCGGCTCCGTAGCCGCCTTCCGCATCACCACCCCCAGTACCGAGGTACTACTGGGCCGTGCGGATCCCGGAGTCGTAGATCACGTTCACCGTCGTGTACGCCCCGCTGCTGACCGTCGCATCCATCGAGGATGCTCGCGGGAACGGCTGGCCAGGCGGGTTCAGCGGCAGCACGGTGTAGCGGCCGGCGGCCAACATAACGCGGTACCGCCCATCGGTGCCCGTTGTGACCCGCGCCTGCTCCCGCCCCTGGCTGTCCAGGAACACCAGCGTCGCCTGGTACGGCTTGTCTGGGCACGGGAGCAAGTTGCTCTGCGGGCCAGGGCACGCCGGCCCGCTCGTTACCAGGCCCTCGATACCCGACTCGGCGGCCGGCATGCAGCGCCCGATCATCGGGGTATTCGACGGGATTGAGTCATTAGGGAAGGCCGCCTGGAAGCCGGCGTTGACCGCCGCCACCGCCGTCGTCGGCACGTAGACCAGGAACGACCCGCCCTGCGTCACCCAGAACACGACACGCGCAGCGGGGCAGCCCGACGCCGTGACGAGCTGCGAGTACGTCCCGCCGCCGTAGACGATCAGCCCGAAGCCGCCGTCCGGTGGCACCGAGCCTGACACGATCGTCCCCGTCTGCGACGGCGGCGTGGACTGCGCCGCCGCACCATGCGGCAGCGCCAGCGAAACCATCACGGCGAACGCCGCGAACAATGCGATCCAGCGAGTGCGCATGACCTATGCTCTTCTCTGTGTGCTTTCAGAACGATGCACAACCGAGAAGGTGAACGGCGAAACGCGAGTTGTAACGGTTCTGAGAGGCCGCGCACGTCGCCCGGCTACTTGGCCCGGCTACTTGGCGGAGACAGCCGCCACTTCGGCCACGGCCTGACCGAACTGCAACAGCGCCTGCCGCAGCTGGTCCGGCGGCAGCGCGGAGAACACGAGGCGGATTCGATCCTCGCCGCCACCGTGCGGGTAGTAGCCGGTGCCCGGCGTCACTGCCACGCCGTGCCGCTTGGCCGCCTCGAACACGTCGTTCGCGAGCAGACCGTGCTTGAGCCGCAACCACAGGAAGAAGCCACCGCGCGGCGAGTCGCACTCGACGTAATCGCCGCAATGCTCGAGCACCGCCGCGACCGCCGTGTCGCGTCGCTCCTTGTAGATCGCGCAGAGCTTGGCGACGTGCTCGTCGTACACCCCGGTGAGCAGGTACTGGTACACCGCGCGATGCACGAACGGCGACGAGCCGTTGTCGAAGCGCATGAACGCGAGCGCTCGAATGACCGCCGGCGTCGCGAGCACCCACCCGACGCGCAGCCCGGTCGCGATCGTCTTCGAGAACGTCCCGACGCGCAGGATCCCCTGCCCGCCCATGATCTGGAACAACGAGGTCGGCGGCGGGCCTTCGAGGTCGATGCCCGTGTACGCGTCATCCTCGACCACGAGCGCCTTGAACCGCGTCGCGAGTCGTGCGAGCTCTTCACGGCGCGCCACCGGCAGCGTCGATCCGCTCGGGTTGTCGTAGTTCGCGATCACGTAGATCAGCTTCGCGGGCTGCTGCAGCGCGACTTGCTGCGCGAGCGCATCGCCGAGCGCGATCATGTCGAGGCCATCCTCATCCTGTGGCACCGCGACGATCTTCGCCCCACGAGCGAGGAACGAGCGGATCGCGCCCGGATACGTCGGCGCGCCCGTGATCACCACGTCACCCGGCGCGAGGAAGGTCGCGGCGATGTTGTCGATCGCCTGCGCGCTCCCCGAGGTCAGCGTCAGATGCGCCGAGGTGACCGGCAGCCCGGTCTCCGCGACGTAGCGCTGGGCGATCCAGGCGCGCAATGGCTCGTAGCCTATCGCGCCGCCATAGGTCAGCGTCCCGCCTTTGTCCTCCCCGAGCGCGCGCCGCGTCGCCTCGGCCATCTCGGCCGCGGGGAGGCTCTCGACGTCTGGCACGCCGGCGTTCAGGTCGTAGGGCAGTGGGGAGAGCGAGGTCGGTGCACCGAGCATGCGCGTAACCGGCGCGAGCAGTCGCTCAACGTCCTCGTCAGTCCACGCAAAGTCAGGATCGCCCGCCATCGCCCCAGCCTACGGGCCGAGCCCGCGCCGGACAAGGCTCACGCCTCGATGATTCGAGGCCTACGCGTGGACAGCCTTCTGTCGCGCACCGGATACTCGCCCGCAGGCCACACGGCTCGCGCGGAGGGGGTACTGCATGCCGGGTTTCGAGGTGGAATTGAGCGGGCTCGAGTCGCTGTACGACGGCGGCCTGCTGGCCTGCACCGGGCTCAGCACGCACTTCGGCCTCGCCGACCGGCGCGCCTTCAATCTCCCCGGCGACAAGCCTGTCTTTGGGCGTGACCGCCCGATCCGCATCGACCACCAGAAGCTCGAGTTCACCTTCGACATCCCGCGTGGCGTCGTAAATGGCGTGACCACCATCACCTTCCGCCCCCGCGCCGAGGCGCAGCGCGAGGCCACCTTCGACGCCATCGAGCTCGACGTGGCTGCCGTGACGGACGACCGGGGCCGCGACCTCCGCTTCACCAACGCCGAGGGCAAGCTCCGCGTCGACCTCGGTCGTTCGAGGCCGGCCGCGCAGCCGGTCACGGTCACGATCACCTACTCCTGCACCCCGCGCCGAGGCCTCTACTTCAACCGCCCCGAGACCGCGTACCCGGACCGCCCCGCCCAGATCTGGACCCAGGGCCAGGCCGAGGACAGCGCGTATTACTTCCCCACCGTCGACATCCCCGGCGAGAAGTTCACCACCGAGATGATCGCAACCGTCCCCGCCGACTGGTTCGCGCTCTCCAACGGCCGCCTCGTCGAGGAGCACCGCAGCCGTCGAGGCAACACCTTCCACTGGCGCCAGGACATCCCACACCCCGCTTACCTCGTGACCCTCGCCGCCGGTGAGTTCGATGTCGTCGATGACGATGCGGACGGCGTGCCGGTGCAGTACTACGGCCCGCGCGGCTCCGGCGATGACCTCGTGCGCGCCTTCGGTCGCACGCCGCAGATGATCAACTTCTTCGCCGACAAGATCGGCGTGCCCTACCCGTGGGCAAAGTACGCGACGGTCGCGATCGCCGACTTCATCTTCGGCGGCATGGAGAACACCTCCGCCACGACGATGACCGACACGCTGCTCCACGACGAGCGAGCTCACGAGGACCTCGTCGACACCGCTGACTCCATCACCGCGCACGAGCTCGCGCACCAGTGGTTTGGCGACCTGCTCACCGCGCGCGAGTGGCCGCACGCCTGGCTCCACGAGTCGTTCGCGACCTACTTCGACACGCTCTTCGTCGAGGAGAGCAAGGGTTGGGACGCCTACCGCTACGACGTCTACCGCAAGGCCAACACCTACCTGCAGGAAGACACGAACGCCTACCGGCGCCCGCTCGTACAGAACGTCTATCACGAGCCAATCGACATCTTCGATCGCCACCTCTACGAGCGCGGCTCCGTCGTGCTCGACATGTTGCGCGGCATCCTCGGCGACGAGCTCTGGTGGAAGGCCATCCACCACTACGTCCGCTTGCACGCTGAAGGCGACGTGCTCACGCCTGACCTCCAACGAGCCATCGAGGAGGCCACCGGCCACAACCTCGACTGGTTCTTCCAGCAGTGGGTGTGGAAGGGCGGCCACCCCGAGCTGCGCGCCTCCTACTTGTGGGACGCCGCGCACAGCAGCGCCAACGTCACGCTCGAGCAGACCCAAACGCCCGACGACGCCCTCACCTCGATCTATCGAGTCCCGCTCGAGATCATGTTCCAGACCGCGCGCGGCCCACGCTCCTTCAATGTCGAGCTAAGCGAAGCGCGTCAAACCTTCGTCTTCGCGCTCGACGGTGAGCCGTCGTTTGTCTCGATCGACCCGGCGAACCGCGTGCTCAAGACCCTGACCTTCGAGCCCGGCGAGAAAATGCTGCGCGAGCAACTCGCGAACGACCCACAGATCATGGGCCGCATCGTCGCCGCGAAGGGCCTCGCGAAGCTCGGCACGCGCACGGCCATCGAGGCGCTGCGCACCGCCCTGCTCAGCGCTCCGGAGTCCGAGTTCGTGCGCGCCGAGGTCGCCAACGCGCTCGGCACCGTGCGCTCCGACCTCGCACGTGACGCGCTCATCGCCGCCATCAGCACCGAGCCGTCGCGTGTGCGTCGCGCCACCGCCGCAGCGCTCGGCCAGTTCGCCGATGACGCCGAGGCCGCAAAAGCGCTCGCCGGCCTGCTCTCCGGCCGCGGCGACCGCTCCTACTACGCGCAGGCTGCCGCCGCCGACGCCCTCGGCCGCACGCATGACCCGAGTGCGCTCGCAACGCTGCGCCGCGTGCTCGGACGCCCCGCGCACAACGACGTCATCACCGCCGGCGCTCTCAGCGGCCTCGGCCAGTCCCGCAACATCGAGGCCATCCCGGTACTGCTCGAGTACACGCAGTGGGGCCGCCATCAGAACGCCCGCCGCGCCGCCATCGACGCGCTCGGCGTGCTCGCGCCGTTTGCCGACGAACCCACGCGCCTCCGCGTTCGAGAACGCCTCGAACAGCTGCTGCGTGACCCGTGGCTGCGCGTGCAGCTCTCCGCCATCGCCGCACTGGGCGCGCTGCGTGACCCACGAGCCGCCGCCGCACTCGGCGCAACCGCGAGCAGCGCGCTCGACGGTCGACTCAGCCGCACCGCACGCATCACCGCGAACGCGCTCGCTGAGGGCGCGAACCGCAACGAGGACGTGAAGCAGCTCCAGCAGCGCCTCGAGCAGGTGCAGCAGAGCAACCAACGCCTCACCGACCGCATCACCAAGCTCGAAGCAGCGTCCGAACCGCGCAGCCGACGCCAGACCCAGAACAAGGGCGCCCGATGAGCCGCAAGCTCAACGTCTTTTTCGACGTCGACCACACGCTGGTGATGTGGGACGGCCGTCTGCGCCCGCACGCCGAAGAGGTCTTCCAGGCCATCACCGAGGCCGGCCACACCATCTACGTCTGGTCCGGCGTTGGCATCCGCCACTACGACATGAAGAAGCACGGCCTCGACAGCTATGTGACCGGCTACTTCGTGAAGCCGCTGCACGACTACCGCGAGCGCCTGCCGCTCTACAAGGTCAACATCATGCCGGACTTCGTGATCGACGATTACCCGCAAGTCATCGAAGCGTTCCGCGGCTACCACATCTCCGACATTTTGAAGAAAGACGACGCGGAGCTACTCGAGGTGTGGCGTCTCATTCAGCTCATGGCCGACGAGGACGAGCCAGTCGTAGTCGAGATCGAGACTAGCGAGGCGTAGCGCCGGCCCACGCACGCATCAGTTCGGCGATACGGTTGCGCTCGAGCATCGCGCTCGCCGGCGCACGTTCGCCGCTGTCGTCCGCGCCGAACAGCTGCGAGAGCGCGAGCCGCGCACGATCGTCCGAGGCCATTCGCAGCAGCGGCTCCATCAGCGTCCACCGCGAGACTCCCGCATGCCGCGACCCGTCGTACGAGACGTACGTCGACCAGTCGAGCGCGTCCTCACGCACGTCGTAGTGCGAGAACAGTCGCTTGTCCGGATCCCACCGCGACACGTCGTTGAACAGGTCAGCGCCCCACTCGATCGGCAACGGCCGGTCGGAGTCCAACAGCGGGTCGAGCGCGATCAGCCACAGCGACAGCGCGAGTGCGACCGGCGGCTGCCCGTGATCGCTCGTGCTCGTCACCCACGACAGCGCGTGCGCCTCGGTCAGCGCCCCCGCCACGCGCTCGTCCACAGCGAGACCCACGCCCAGCAGCGTGCGAGTCACCAGCAGGTGCGCGACAAACCGCGCCGTCGCATCGTCCTCGATCCGCTCACCCGTCGGCAGCGTGAATGTCGCCGCCACATCAGGCGCGAAGCACGCGAACGTGTACAGCAGGCCGCGCTCGACGCCCGGGGCGCCAGGCAGTCCCTGCGCGTCAATCAGCCGGTCGAGGTCGGTCGGGTCGTCGACCACCCCGCGGTCACGGACCGACGGCCACAACCGCAGTGCGAGGTCAACCAGTTTGCTTTCAGACATACCCTGACGCTATCGAGGCGGCTTGCTGCATGTCAACGCACGCGGCCATTGCTCCGTATTACGTCCACATCTACGATCCCACTCGTGACACGAACCCTCTCCCTGCTTGCCATCGCAATCACGGCCATCGCCGTCGCCTGCACGAGCAAGGCCCCCGACGCTGCCACGCCGACCGCGACCGGTGCCGGCGCAGCCACCACCTCAACATCGAGCACGGCTCCAGGCGCGACCAGCACCACGCCGAGCACAACCGCTACGACACCAGCCGCCAGCGCCACGACCGTCGCAGTCAGCACGAACACACCCGCAATCAAAGGCGAGCCCATCGCCTCCACCTCGTCACTCTCGAGGTCCGAGCTGCCGCTCGTGCAGGTCACGCGCGGCGGCACGCCCGTCGCCTCATTGCCCATCGAGGTGCTGCCACCCGATGAGTTCCCGGTCGGCTTCTCAGGCCGTCCCTCCATCGGCGAGGAGCGCGGCATGCTCTTCTGGTACGCGAAGATGACGCGTGGTTCGTTCTGGATGAAGAACACCCACTTCGACCTTGCAATCGCCTTCGTTTCGTCGGACGAGACCATCGTCGATATCGTCGAGATGCAGCGCGAGTCGACCTCGATCGTCACGCCGAAGGCGGACTACCAGTACGCGATCGAGGCCCCTGCGGGTTGGTATCTGGCGCACGGCGTGCGGCTCGGTGATCGAGCGCACCTCGCGTTCCCGTTGCCGTCATATCTAACGAATCAGTGAGTAGCGACCGAGGTATACGTCTTCGGCGCTAGTACCACTCGTGCTCGATCACACTCGATGCGTGCCGCGCGAGCATCAGCACCAGCTTCTCGTCGTCGTCGTCGAACGGCTTCCCGTCCTCGCGGTCGGAGCAATACAACGAGCCGCGCACGACGCCCTTCGCCCACAACGGCACGCCGAGCAGCGTGGTCATGCGCGGATGCTTCGTCGGGAACCCGAACGCCTTCGTGTGCTTGTCGACGTCGACGAGCCGCACCGGCTTGCCGTCTGCACGCAATGAACCGAGTGGGCCATGCCCCTGTGGCGGCACGCGCAGCCCCTTGAGCTCCGCCGCCGTCAGCCCCGAGGTCACGAAGCCCTGCGTGCGGTCGTGCTCGTCGGTCACATTCAGCGCCGCGTACTTCGCGCCCGTCTCGCTGCGCGCGAGGTCGACGACGATCTGCAGTGCGTCTTCAGGGCGGTGCTTCGTTGGCAGGGCAGCCACAGCGTCGGCCAGCGCGGCCAGCGCACGCGCCTCAGGGTCACGTTGCAGGATTCGTGGGAGCCACATCGGGCTCAGGCTACGTCAGCCGCCAACACAACGCTAGGCGTTCGGGCGCGCATCCTCGTCATCCCTCGCGAGCAGGTCCTCGAGCGCACCATCACGCTCGGCGAGGTCGTCTACAGGCGCCACAGCGGGTGCGGTGCCGTAGAACCGCAGCGTGTCGGGCCGCACCGCGATCTCAACCACCGTCCCGATCCTGGGTGCGTCGAGGTCCCACTCCCAGCGTGCCTCCACATGCCGTGTCCCGACCACGATGTCCAGCAGCGGCACCGGCCCATCTGGCCGGCTCGCGACCACCACGCCACTGAGCCCCGAGCCGAGATGCCGCCCGTCCGGCACCGCCAGCATCGTCGAGGGGTGCGCCATCACGCGCATCAACCCCGTGAGCCCCGCATCCAGCGGCACGCCGATCTCGCCCACGCCACGCTCACGCACCCGCCCGCGGTCGACGTCCCCCTGCAACAGCGTCACGTATCCCAACATCGAGGCCGCCTCGGCAGTCAGCGGGAACCGCGACATCACGCTAAGCGGTCCGTACTGCAGCACATGCCCGTCTGACATCAGCACCACATCGTCCGCGATCGCGATCGCGTCGCGCAGGTCGTGACTCACCACCAGTGCAGTCGTTCCTACCGCACGCAACACATCGCGCAGCTCACTGCGCAACCAGCGCTTGCGCTCCTCGTCGATCGCGCCCAGCGGCTCGTCGAGCAGCAGCACCTCCGGCCGTGGTGCGAGCACACGCGCGAGCGCCACCCGCTGCCGCTCGCCACCCGAGAGTTGGTCGACCGCTCGTCCGGCGTAGGCTCCCAGCCCGACCAGCTCGAGCAGCTCCGCGACCCGCTCGTTGCGCGCGCGCCGCCGCCATCGAGCCATGCGCAGCCCGAACGCCACGTTCTCGTGCACATTCATGTGCGGAAACAGCGCCAGCTCCTGGAACATCAGCCCAATGCCACGGCGATGCGCCGGCACCTGCGTCACATCTCGATCCCCGAGCGAGATCTGCCCCGCATCGGGTCGATCGAGGCCCGCGATCAGCCGCAACAACGAGGTCTTGCCCGCACCCGACGGCCCGATCAGCGCCGCAAGGTGCCCATCCGGCACATCAAACGACACGCCACGCAGCGCAAACCCGTCACGCGGGTACGCACGTTGTAGGCCATCGATGGTCAGAGTCGCCAAGAAGCTCGCCTCGCAGCAAACCGCAGTTCAGTCGTCTAGGAACAGCGGGCTAGAACTCGCCGACCTCGCGGTATCGTACCCGCTCGATCAGCAAGAACGCCGCTGCCGCTACCGCCATCAGTACCGTCGCCATTGCCAGCGCCGCGCCGAGGTTGGCATCGCCCGGCTTCCCCAGCGCCTCGTAGATCGCCACCGGCACCGTCGCGAACTCGGCCCGCTGCAATAGCAGCGTCGCTCCGAACTCGCCGATCGATATGGCGAATGCGAACGCCGCCCCCACGAACACCCCACGCGAGATCATCGGCAGCGTGATGCGCAGCCACGCGCGTGGCCTCGAAGCACCGAGCACGCGCGCCGCCTGCACCAGCATCGGGTCGAGTGCCCGCGCCGGCCCCAGCACCGAGCGCATCACGAACGGGTACCCCAGCAGCGCATGCGCCGCGAGCAGCAGCCACGGCGACCCGCGCAGGTCGAACGGCTCACGATTGAATGTCACGAGGTAGCCGAACCCGAGCGTGACCGCCGGCACGGCCAGCGGCAGCATCAGGAAGCCGTCAGTCAGCGTCGCCAGCAACCCACGTCCGCGCGCGACCGCCATCCCCGCCGCGAGTCCGACCACCGCCGCGATCAGCATCGCCCCACCCGCAAACGTCAGGCTCCATTGCAGCGCCCGCACAGGCGGAATGAACGAGATATTCCCGGTGTCCGCGAACAGCCGCGCGAAGTTATCGAGGCGCACCGCTCCGTCGTTGCCAACCGTGAGCGCTCCCTCGACTAGCGCCGCCATCGGCGTCACCACGAACCCGACGATCACGAGCAGTACGAGTGCTACAAACACGCGCTGACTCCACGCCAGGTCACGCAGCCGTCGAGGCCGATGCGGCTGTTGCGAGACCGGTCGCGCGATGCGGTGCTGCAGCCGCGCGTACACCAGTAGCACGAGCAGCGTCGTCCCAATCTGCAGCATCGCGATCACCGACGCCGCCGGCAGGTCCACGAGCCGTGTCGCAAGCCGATAGATCACCACCTCGAGTGTGTCGAGGTCAGGATTGCCGCCACCGAGCAGCAGCACCGTGCCGAAAGACGAGAAGCAGAACACGAACACCAGCGCGCTCGCCGACAGCACGGCCGGCGCGATCAGCGGCAACGTCACCGAGGTGAAGCGCCGCACTCGCCCCGCACCGAGCATCTGCGCGGCCTCGATCGTGCGTGGGTCAAGGTTCGCCCACACGCCACCGACGACTCGAATCACCACCGCGACGTTGTAGAACACGTGCGCCACGAGAATCGCGAACAGCGTCCCCTCGACCTGCGGCATCGCCATCCCGACGCCATCGAGCGCGCGCGCCGCCCACCCCACCGGCCCGAGCAGCCGCTCGAACGCGAGCGCCACCACGATCGTCGGCAGCACGAACGGCACCGTCACGATCGCACGCAGCACGCCCCGCAGCGGGAACCGAACCTGAGCGAACACCCACGCCGCGGGCAGTCCGAGTGCGACCGCGAGCACCGTCGAGAGCGCGGCCTGCCCCGCCGTGAAGCCCAGCCGCTCCCAGTAGTACCGGTCACCCGCCACCGACTCGACCACATCGAGCGAGAACGTGCCCTCGGGCGCGACGCCGCGCCACAGGATCATGCCCACCGGCCACAACAGGAACGGCCCGAGCAGCAGCAACGGGAGCAGCACCCAACGCCACGCGGTGCCTCGCTCCGCACCCGCGGAGCGAGAAGCACGAGGTGTGCTCAATAGCGCCATCGCCTACCGCCGCATTACCGGCGCATCGTCTCGGTCCACTCGCGGACCCAGCGGTCGACCGTCGCGGCGTCCACCTGCAGCGTCGCCGGCTGTGCGCTCACCGCAGCCCACTTCCACCACTCGGGCAGCACGATGCCGGACACCACTGGGTACACAAACATCGTCTCCGGGATCTGCTCCTGGAACTTGTCGCGCAGCATGAAGTCGATGAACTTGCGACCGAGCTCGGGCTGCTTCGCACCGGCGAGCACTCCCGCTGCCTCGACCTGCCGGAACAGCTTCGCACCCTCAGGCAGCACGTTGGCCGTCGGCGGCTCCGTCAGCTTGCCCTCGGCGTAGAACACCTCCGCCGCGGGGCTCGAGGTGTACGAGACCACGAGCGGACGCGAACCCTTGTTACGCGAGAACTCTTTGTTGTAGGCGGCGTCCCAGCCATCGGTGACCAGCACACCGTTGGCCTTCAGGTCGGCCCAGTAGTTCCGCCATGTGTAGCGGCCGCTCTCGCCGAAGTAGGCAACGGTCGTCGCAAGGAATTGCAGCCCCGTCGAGGACGTCGCGGGGTCTTCCGTCACGAGCTTCCTGCGCCACGCCGGCCCGGTCAGCTCCTCGAACTTCGTCGGCGGTGTGCCCGCCTTCTTGTCGAAGTTGAGCGTGACGTAGCCGTAGTCAATCGGCGTCACGTCACGCGTGTCGCCGAACTGCTCGCGGACGTCCGCTGGGATCTGCGTGCGTCGAGTCGCGCTGAACTCGGCAAACACGCCCTTCCCCACGACGCGGGGGTACGTGAGGTTGTCGATGCCGTACAGCACGTCGCCCTCGGGGTGTCCGGCGTTCAGCAGCGCGCGGTTCACCACCGCGTTCGCGTCGCCGCCCTTCAGGAACGTCACCTTCGCGTGGTACTCGCGTTCGAACGCCGCGATCAGCTCCTTGTTCGCATCGAACGAGGAGCGCACGACGACCTTCAGCTCGACCGGGTCGCCATCGCGAGCGGAGCTGCACGCGAGCAGTCCCGCTGCCAACAGCGCGAGGAGTGGGAGCAGCACAAAGCGGCGCATGGAGAGTCCTTCCCAAATCGGCGGGAGCGTGGCACGAGCCGCCGACCGGGTCAAACCCGCCTGCTAGGCCGAGAGCGAACCCAGCGCCGATGCGATCTCCCGAGCCAGCTCCGCCGGCCCCTGGCTCGCGTCCAGCCCGAGGTGCGTACCCTCGCTCGACCCGACCTCCTCGAACCGCCCCACCGACGCGAGGTACACCTCACGAGTGGCGTCCGAGGTCAGGTTCGGGTCGCTCGCCCGCGCGTCGATTCGAGTCAGCGCATCGCTCTCGCTCAGCCGCAGCTCGGCGATCAGCGCGGGCACCCCTGCCGCCTGCGCAACCGCCAGCGCCGCACGGCGCTCCTCGGCCCGTCCATGCATCGCGTCGAGCACCACCGGCCGCCCGGCCGCGAGGTGCTCCGCCGCACGCCGGCGCAGCTCGTCGTAGGTGCGCTCGTTCATCCCGGGCGCGTAGAGGCCCTCGCGGTCGCGCTCAGTCACCCGCTCGCGAGGGTCGATGCCGGCCAGCTGCTTCCGCACCGTGTCCGAGGACAGGTACGCAGCGCCGATGCGGCCCGCAAGCGTCGCGCCCACGGTCGACTTGCCCGTGCCCGGCAGGCCGCACAGCACTACCAGTGCCGGCGCCGCCTGCCGTCGCGCGTAGTCCGCTGCGAGCCGGTAGTACCGCGACGCAGAATCCGCAAGGTGTGCGCGCTGCTCCGTCGGCAGCTCGCCAGCTCGAGCCCCGATCGACTCGACCTTCCCGCGCACGAACGCGCGGAACCCGCGGTGCATCGGCTGCAGCACGCCCATCGTCTCGTCGTGTGCCGCCGCGATGTAACGCCCCGCCAGCTCATCGCCGAGGTCCGCATGACCCTGTGCTTCGAGGTCCATCGCGAGGAAGGCCACGTCATACCCGGCGTCGAGGTAGCGGAACTGGAACCAGTCGCTGAACTCGATGCAGTCGACGATCGCGAGGTGTTCCCCCGTGTCGTCGAGCACGTACACGTGCTTCGCCTGTAGGTCGCCATGCCCCTCGACGACACGCCCCTCCGCGAGCCGCTCATTCAGCAACGCCTGCTGCGTCTCGATCGTCTGCGTGAAGAATGCGTTCGTGGCCGCGGCCTCGTCTTCGCGCCACGTCCCGCCGATGTCGACGGTCGCCTCGCCGTATTCGCGCGTCCACCACGCCGCCACTGCCGCAGAACCCGCGAAGTCCGCGCGGTCAGCGCCGAGCACCTCGGCGTGCTCGTGGAACGCCACCAGCCGTCGCACGATCCGCTCGAGGACCCCCGGGGCCAGCTCACCCGCGGCGAGCAATCGGTCCAGTGTGCGGTCGTCGGGCAGGCGGCGCATCTTCACCGCCCACTCCACGACCTCGATCTGCTGCATCCCCGCCACGGGCCGCGGCTCGACGTGGTACTGGCCGTCCTGCGTGCGCACGACCGGCACCACCGCCATGTACACGTCCGGCGCGAGGCGCGCGTTCAGCCGCACCTCGGCCTCGCAGAACGCCCGCCGGCGCTCCACGCTCATCTGCTCGATGAACCCGAAGTCAACCGGCTTCTTCGTCTTGTACACCACGCCGCCCGCGAGGAAGACGTACGAGATGTGCGTCTGCACGAGGTCGACGCGGTCCGGCGGCGCCGGATACGCGCTCGGGTCGAGCAGGCCGCGGACGTACTCGGGCAACGTGTCATTCGTCATGCCCGAGAGCGTGCGCGGGACGTCAGGGACGGTCAACTGGCTACCGCTCTGGCGGACGCTCCTCGTGCTCACAATCGCCCGACAGCAGCCCGAACGGGTCCGGCAGCGGTGCCTCCTCCATCGCGTCGAGCTGCTTCGAGCTCAGCAGCGATGCGGCAAGCGCCACCGTCAGCACCGTTCCGATGAACACCAGCGAGGCCCATACCGGCACGTGGTAGAAGTCCACGATCAGCATCTTGATCCCGACGAACGCGAGGATCACCGCGAGCCCTGGCTTCAGGTACACGAACTTGTGCGCCGCACCTGCGAGCAGGAAGTACAGCGCCCGCAGCCCCAGGATCGCGAACGCGTTCGAGGTGTACACGATGAACGGATCTCGCGTCACCGCGAACACCGCCGGAATCGAGTCCACCGCAAACACGAGGTCCGTCACATCGATCACGACCAGCACGGCAAACAACGGCGTCGCCATGCGCACGCCATTGATCCGAGTGAAGAACTTCTGTCCGTCGTACTCCTGCGTCAGCGGCACGATTTTGTTGACGAGCCGCAGCACCTTGTTCTCGCGCGGATCGAGCTCCATCTCGGAGTGCTGGAACATCTTGAACGCGGTGTAGAGCAGGAACGCGCCGAACAGGTACAGCACCCACTCCATCGCCGACAGCAGTGCGGTGCCCGCGATGATGAACGTGCCGCGCATCAGCAGTGCGCCGACCACACCCCAGAACAGCACACGGTGCTGGTACGCCGCCGGCACCGCGAAGTACGAGAAGATGATCACGAAGATGAAGACGTTGTCGACCGAGAGGCTCTTCTCGATCAGGTAGCCAGCGAAGTATTCGCCAGCTACGCCCGGCCCCTGCCACCACCACATCACACCGCCGAACGCGAGCCCGAGCGCGATCCAGCCCGCGCTTGTGACCGCGGCCTCGCGCATCGATACCTCGTGCGCGTTGCGGTGCAGCACGAACAGGTCCACCGCGAGCATCGCGAGGATGAACACGTTGAACGCGATCCAAGTCTCAAGGTGCAAACCGGAAATGAAACTCACAGGAGCCCTTCTGCCCAACGCCGTTCGCAGAAGGTCTGGTCCACCTCGCATTGCCGTTGAGGCTCACGCGAGGCAGTGGCGCCGGGCCCGCAGGCCGTATTGACGACGCCACTCGGTGGAGGACTACTCCCCTTCACCCAAAAGCGTAGCAGGCGACCGTCGTGAATTACGCGCTGGCAGGCACCACGGCACTATCGAGGCGACGCAGCACCACTCGCGCCCCACGTACCAGCAGTGGGTTGATCGCAATCGACGCCACTGCCGAGACCAGCACCGCGTCATACAGCGCCGTCGGCAGCAGACCGAGATGCAACGCCTGCTGCGCCAGGATGAACGAGAACTCGCCGGTCTGCGCCAACAGTACCGCCAGCATCACCGCCGTCGGCACCGAGGTGCGCAGCGCCCAGGCCACCACCCCCCCAAACACCATCTTGCCCACCGTGACGATGCCAATCACGAGCAGCATCGGCCCCGGCGCCGACATGATCGCGCCCGGATCCGTGAGCATCCCCACCGAGACGAAGAACAGCACGCCGAAGGCGTCACGCAGCGGCAACGCGCCGTCGGCTGCCTGCTGGCTCACCGGCGAACGCCCGACCACCAGCCCCGCCACGAAGGCCCCGAGTGCGACCGAGAGTCCGAGTACATACGCGATGCTCGCGATGCCCAGCGCCGTGCTCATGATCGCGAGCACGAACAGCTCCTGCGAGTGCTCCCGCTCCACCCACGCCAGCAGCGAGGGAATCAGGCTCCGGCCGAGCACCCACACCAGCACCCCGAAGAGCACCGCGCCGCCGACCGGCGCGAGCAGTGCTTGCCACGTCGTCGTCTCCGCGCCGAGCAGCGGCAGCACGATCAGGAAGAACACGGTCGCCACGTCCTCGACGATCACCCAGCCGACAGAGGTCCGCCCAGCCGTCGTCTCGAGCAGCGACTCCTCCTGCAGCGTACGCACGAGCACGACCGTGCTCGCCACGCTGATCGCGAGGCCGAACACGACGCCCTCGAGGACCGAGAACCCCATCAGCCGCGCGGCGCCCACGCCCATCGCCACGACCAGCGCCATCTTCACGAGCGCCCCTGGCACGCTCACGCGACGCGTCATCGCGAGCCCAGGGAGGTCGAAGTGCAGTCCGACCCCGAACATCAGGAACACCACGCCGACCTCGGCGAGCACGCCGATCGTGTCGGCCTGCGCGACATAGCCCGGCGTGAACGGCCCCAGGATGAAGCCTGCGAGGAGGTACCCGATGATCGGCGAGAAGCTCAGCGAACGCGCGACAAGCCCCCCGGCGAGTCCCACGCCGAGCGCCATTGCCATGTCTGCGATGAATGCTTCAGCGTGCATCGCGGCCAGCGTACCGGATCGCGACGGGCCACCCTCTGAGGTGACCCGTTACGTTCGAGTGACGCGATACGTCACCCGTTAACGATGCTCGACCCCGTAACCACCGAGACCAGCAATCAAGAAGCAGGGCGAGAAGGGCGAAGCCCCTATTCGTAGAGGTGGAGGTCTTCCTTGCGCAGTCGATCGCCGAATGCTTCGAGCAGCACGTCAAACTCGTTGATGTCACGCTCGCACACAAAGGTGATCGCCTTGCCCTCGCGACCCGCGCGGCCAGTGCGCCCGATGCGGTGCACGTACTCCTCGGGGTTCTGCGGCACGTCGTAGTTCACGACGTGCGTGATCTCGGGAATATCGAGTCCACGCGCCGCCACGTTCGTCGCAATCAGAATATCGAGCTCGCCCGCACGGAAGCGCTGCACCACCTGGTCACGGCGCCGCTGGTCCATGTCACCGTGCAGCGCGCCCACGCGCACCCCGGCACCACCGAGCTGCTCCGCCACGAAGTCCACACCGCGCCGTGTGCGCGAGAACACCAGCGTGCGGCCTTTCAGCTCACGCTCGATCAGCTCATGCAGACCGCGCAGCTTGTCGCGCTGTGCGACCTCGAAGTAGATCTGCTCGACCGTGTCAGCGCTCGTGAGCTCCGGCTCGATCGCCACGGTCTCTGGCGACTCCATGTAGCGACGCACCAGTCGCAGGATCGCGTGCGGCATCGTCGCGCTGAACAGCGCAGTCTGCCGCGCACGAGGTGTGCGACTCAGGATGCGCGTGATCGCCGGCAGGAACCCGATGTCAAGCATCTGGTCAGCCTCGTCGAGCACCGCGTAGCGCACGTTCTGCAACGAGAGCGTCCCGCGCTGCAAGTGGTCGAGGACGCGACCCGGCGTCCCGACCACGATGTGCGGTCGGCGCTCCAGCGCGCGGAAGTCACGGTCGAGCGCGCGGCCACCGAGTAGGCCCACGGTGTCGAAGCCCAGCGGCGCACCGAAGTCGTGCAGCACATCGAGCACCTGCGCGGCCAGCTCGCGCGTCGGCACGAGCAC
>Ga0114969_10000768_pt1 | contig 27774 bp, 24 predicted proteins | sample M_130807_MF_Meta_FD_87316 | JGI IMG/M metagenome (GOLD analysis project Ga0114969, IMG submission 87316) | Freshwater microbial communities from Lake Montjoie, Canada to study carbon cycling - M_130807_MF_MetaG | ecosystem: Environmental > Aquatic > Freshwater > Lake | place: Lake Montjoie...
CCCGAGACGGTCTCGACGGATTACGACCCCTCCGCCCGGCTCTATTTCAAGCCGCTGACCGCTGAGGATGTGCTGGAATCATCCGGCTCGAACAGACCAAGGGTACGCTGGCCGGTGTCATCGTGCAGTTCGGCGGGCAAACCCCGCTGAAGCTCGCGGGCGCATTGGGCCGCGCGGGCATTCCCATTCTGGGCACGTCGGCGGACGCGATCGATCTCGCTGAGGACCGCCAGCGATTCCTCGAATTGCTGAAAAAGCTCGGGCTGAAGCAGCCGAAAAACGGCACCGCTTTGGACATCGACACCGCCGTCAATGTCGCGCGCGAAATCGGCTATCCGACGATTCTGCGGCCGTCCTATGTGCTCGGCGGACGCGGCATGATTATCGTGACCGACGAAGCGCAACTGAAGGCTGCGTTGAAATCGGGCGAGTTGTTCCGCATTTCCGGCACCAATCCCGTGTTGATTGACAGCTTCCTGCAGCACGCAACGGAAGTGGACGTGGACTGCATCGGCGACAATGAGGGCAACGTCTTCATCGCCGGCATCATGGAGCACATCGAGGAAGCCGGCATTCATTCCGGCGATTCGGCCTGCGCGCTGCCGCCGCATTCGCTCGATGCGGCCATGATCGCGGAATTGGAACGCCAGACCATCGCGCTTGCGCGTGCGCTGGATGTCCGTGGACTGATGAATGTGCAATACGCGATTCAGAACGGCGAGATTTTCGTCCTGGAGGTCAATCCGCGCGCCTCACGCACGGTGCCGTTCGTCGCCAAGGCCATCGGCTTGCCGGTTGCGGGCATCGCAGCGCGCGTGATGGCCGGAGATCTGCTGCCCGCCTTCAAACTCGAAACGGCCAAGAAGAAGTCCCACATCGCCGTCAAAGAGGCCGTGCTGCCCTTCGCACGCTTCCCTGGCGTGGACACGATTCTGGGCCCTGAAATGAAATCCACCGGCGAAGTCATGGGCCTGGATACCGATTTCGGCCGCGCCTTCGCCAAAAGCCAGATCGCCGCCGGCGCAAAGCTGCCACTGTCGGGAACCGTCTTTATTTCTGTGAAGGACGCCGACAAATCCATTGCGCCGGGACCCGCCGCCCAGCTCATCGCCATGGGCTTCGACATCGTCGCCACCCGTGGAACCGCAAAATATCTCCAGGCCTCGGGTCTACCCGTCCGCATCATCAACAAGGTGCTGGAAGGCCGCCCCCACATCGTCGACGAGATGAAAAACGGCGCGATTTCTCTGGTTTTCAACACCACGGACGGGGCCCAGGCCCTGACCGACTCGTCGTCCATCCGCAAAACCGCCCTGCAGATGAAAATCCCCTATTGCACCACCATGGCGGCGGCCGCCGCCGTGACCCAGGCCATTCATTCGCTGAAATCAGGCTCCCTTGAAGTCGCCCCCCTCCAGTCCTATGCTTAAAGACTGGTCTTGAGCCTTTCGCGCCGCCGGCAACGGTGACCAAATCTCAAGCGTTGTGTCCCGACGTTTCGGCCTTTCCGTTCTTAGAGCGGGGCGGCCGGAGCTGGGAAATCCTGTCAGTTAAGGTGGAGAAGAATGGTCCGTATTCCGATGACCGCTTCGGGCTATAAAGCCTTGGAGGACGAAATCCAGCATTTGAAAAATGTGGAGCGGCCCAGCGTCATCAAAATGATTACCGAAGCGCGCGCTCATGGCGACCTTTCGGAAAACGCCGAATATCACGCGGCCAAGGAACGGCAGGCCTTCATCGAAGGCCGTGTCATGGACCTGGAAGACAAACTCTCCCGGGCCGATGTCATCGACGTGTCGAAGCTGTCCGGCAAAACCGTCAAGTTCGGTGCGACGGTTACGCTGTCCGATGAGGACAACGACGAAAAGGTTAAATACCAGATCGTCGGCGACCTGGAAGCGGACGCGAAACATGGCCGCATTTCGATTTCTTCGCCCATCGCCCGCGCCCTGATCGGCAAGGCGGCCGGTGAAACGGTGGAAGTTGCGGCCCCCGGCGGTCCGCGCTCCTATGAAATCCTGAAAGTGCAATTCGCCTGAAGGCGTGGACGGGGGATGTGATGCGCAAAGGGCTTTTGCTCGCGAGTTTGCTTGGGTTCGGGCTGGCGGCGCCGGTTGCGGCATCCGCGGTGGAGATCAATGTCTACTCCGCAGGCGCCGTGCAGGAAGCCGAGCGTGCGCTCGCCGCCGAATTCACCCGCACAACCGGGCACAAGGTGAACTTCACCATCGGGACCGTGGGCCAAATCCAGGAAAAGTTGAAAAACGGCGCCATGGCCGACGTCATCGTCGTTGCCACGCCCGCTCTGGAGCAGCTTGAAAAGGCAGGCGATGTGCGGGGCAACTCCGCCGTTTCGCTGGCGCGGATCGGCATTGGCGTCGGCGTCAAAGACGGCGGGCCGGTTCCCGACATCTCGACCCCCGAGAAGTTTAAGGACGCCATGCTGAAAGCCAAGGCGATCACCTATATGGACCCGGCACAGGGCGCCTCGTCGGGCATCGCCACGGCCAGGATCATGCAGAATCTTGGCATCGCCGATGAAATGTCAAAAAAGACCAAGCTGACTCAGACCGGCTATTCGGCCGACCGCGTGGCTTCGGGCGAAGTTGACATCGCCATTCAGAACGTCAGCGAAATCGTGCCGGTAAAGGGCGTCAAAGTGGCGGGCATGCTGCCCGCGCCGTTGCAGGTCTTCACGCCCTATTCGGCCGGCGTCGCCACCAAGAGCGTGGCCCCCAAGGAAGCCACCGACTTCATCCGTTATCTGGCCCGCGCCGAATCGGCCGGCCATTGGAAAGAAGCCGGCATCGAACCGGCGCATTGAAACTGTCATCCCGGCCAGCAAGGCGAAGCCGAGCGCGAGCCGGGACCAACGGAGCCGCTTCGGCGGGTACCGGATAGCCGCTGACGTGGCTTCTGGGATGACACCCAGAGCTTTGGGGCCTCGCCGTACGAACGCCGGTATTCCGCCTTATTTACGTCGCGGGAATCGCGCCAAATTACACCTTCCCTGAGGAGGGCGTCCGCCCCCTGCGTTTTCTTCCCACCCTGCCCTATACTACCGGATCGAAACTGAGGTCCTTTTCATGGCGACCATCGCCCTTGTAGACGACGATAAGAACATCCTTGCTTCCGTAACCATGCTTCTGGAGCAGGAGGGCTATCATGTCCGCTCTTATACGGACGGCGCCTCAGCCTTGACGGCTTTGAGCGCGACGCCCCCGGACCTTGCTATTCTCGACATCAAAATGCCGCGCATGGACGGCATGGAGCTGCTGCGCCGGCTGCGGCAGACGGCGGAAATTCCGATCATCTTCCTGACCTCCAAGGACGAGGAGATCGATGAACTGATGGGCCTGAACGCCGGCGCCGACGATTATATTCGGAAGCCGTTCTCGCAACGTTTGCTGCTGGAGCGCGTGAAAGCCGTGCTGCGCCGCGCGGAAGGCAAGGGCGCTGCCGCAACGCAAGGCCAGCCGGGTGAAGCCAGCAGAAGCATGACCCGCGGCAAGCTCACGCTCGACCCGCTGCGTCACGAATGCACGTGGGACGGCAAGCCGGTGCGCCTGACGGTTACGGAATTTCTGATCCTGCAATCGCTGGCGCAGCGCCCCGGTTTCGTGAAGAGCCGGGACAATCTGATGGACGCCGCTTACGACGACCAGGTCTATGTCGACGACCGCACGATCGATTCCCACATCAAGCGTCTGCGTAAGAAATTCAAAGCGGTCGCCGATGAATTCGATTCCATCGAAACGCTGTATGGCGTCGGGTACCGTTACAAAGAGATTTGAGCGAGGGGGCCGCTCGCTGACGTGAGGACAATGCTCTGAACTTAAGGCCGCAGTTTCAGCAGGAGACCGAGCGCCCGGCAGCCCGGCCGATGCGGGCGACGCTGCCTTACCTGCCGCGGCGGCGGTTTTCCGCGCTCACGCGGCGTATTCTGTCCTTCAACGTCATTGCGTTCCTGATCCTGATCGTCGGCGTATTATACGTGCAGTCGAGTCGCATCGGATTGGTCGAGGAGCGCATCGCGGGGATCAGCGACCAGGCGCTGATCGTCGGCGGCGCGCTTGCCGAATATGCCGCCGACTCCGACAAGCGTGCGATCGAACTCAATCAGGCCGAACCGCTTTTGCGGCAGCTTATTGCGCCCACCCATTTGCGCGCGCGGGTCTATTCCACCACCGGGCGGTTGACGCTGGACACGCGCAACCTGCTGGCCCGCAATGTGGTCACAACCGAAGAACTGCCTCCGCCGACGCCCACCAATCCGGTGGTGGCGTTCTTCGACAGGACCATCGCTTCGGTCCAGAATCTTTATGACGGCCTGATGGGGGTGCGCCCGCTCGCGCATTTGGAGCCGTATTTCGAAGCCGGACGCGACGGCCGCGTTTACAGCGAAGTGAACCAGGCGTTGACGGGCGAGCCGTCGAACAGCGTGCGCGTGAACGAGCAGGGCAAGCTGGTCATTTCCGTCGCCGTTCCGATCCGCCGTTTCGCAACGCTGTACGGCGTGCTGATGCTGACCACCGAATCCGGCGACATCGACGATATTTTGAAAGCTGAGCGCACAGCGTTGGTGGAAGTCTTTGCGGTCGCTTTCATCGCCCTGCTGTTTTCGGCGGTGTATCTGGCGGGATTTATCGCGCAGCCGATTTTGCGCCTGGCCGCGGCGGCCGAGCGCGTGCGGCGCGGACGGGCGGGCCGCTACGAGATTCCCACTTTGGAAGACCGCAACGACGAGATCGGCGAGCTGGCCGACTCCCTCGCGGCGATGACGCGCGCGCTGTATGAGCGCATCGACGCCATTGAAAGTTTCGCGGCCGATGTCGCGCACGAGCTGAAAAATCCTCTGACGTCGCTGAAAAGCGCCGTCGAGATGTTTGAGCGCACCAAGGACGCGGACAACCGCGAGCGCCTGGTGCAAGTCATCCGCAACGACGTCAAACGCATCGACCGGCTTATCACCGACATCTCCGATGCCTCGCGGCTGGATGCGGAATTGTCGCGCGGGCATTCCGAACCGATCGATCTGTCCAAGCTGCTCGACACCATCGTGGACATCTATACGGGCATGGACGTGCCGCGCGGAGTCCGAATCCGCTTTGCGGAAAGCTCGGACACGTCTGTTATTGTGCAGGGCATCGGCACGCGGCTTGGTCAGGTGTTCCGCAATCTCATCGACAATGCCATCTCGTTCAGTCCCGACAACGGAACGGTGCTGGTCGCGGCAAAAGCGGTGAACGGACAGGTACAGGCCAGCATCGAAGATGAAGGCCCCGGAATAGCGGAAGACGATCTGGAGCGCATCTTCCAGAGGTTTTATACCGAGCGGCCCGCGGAGCACGGGTTCGGCAAGAATTCCGGTCTGGGCTTGGCCATCGCGCGGCAGATCGTTGCCAGCCACGGCGGACGCATCTGGGCGGAAAACAAATCCAGCGATTCCAGCAAATGCGCGGGCGCGCGCTTCGTCGTCGAACTGCCGCTGTTGCGGACGGAGGTGCTGTGACCGCGCCGGTTCTCGTGCACGCGACCACCGTCATGCTGGGCGAAGCGTGTGCTCCGTTTGGGGCGCGCGTCGACGGCGCGGTTCTGCTGATCGGCGCCAGCGAAGCGGGCAAGTCCGACGTCGCCCTGCGCCTTATCGCCATGGGCGCCAAGCTGATTTCGGACGACCAGACGGTGCTTATGGATCAGGACGGGCGCCTGGTCGCCAGCGCGCCACCTTCCTTACACGGACAAATGGAGATCCGTGGCGTCGGTATCGTGAACGTGACCCCAGCCCCGCCCGCCCCGGTGGTATTGACCGTGCGCCTGGACGAGGCTGCCACCGTGCCGCGCCTTCCCGAACCCTTAACTCACAGACTGCCGCAAGGGCTTGAAGCCTGTGCCGAACCGCCCTTTCTTGTTCTTCATGCGTTCGAGGCCTCAACCCCGATGAAGATCGCCGCGGCGGCAGCCGCCCTTTTCCGTGGCGCTTTTGTCGCAGGCGTAGGCCGTCTGTGACCACGGTTTCTTATTAACAAAACACTGATATGGTCGCGCCGCTTCCATATTCGCCGCCTCCAAATTCGAAGGGCCCATGATCGGTATTGTCATCGTAACCCATGGTCGGCTGGCGGATGAATTTCTGTCTGCCGTGGAGCATGTGGTCGGCCCGCAAACCCATGTGGTGACCGTCTGTATCGGCCCCAATGACGATATGGAAGTCCGGCGGGATGAGATCACCGCGGCCATCAAAGCTGTGGATCTCGGACGCGGTGTCGTTCTGGTAACGGACATGTTCGGCGGCACGCCGTGCAATCTCGCGCTCACGCATTTGAAAAAGGGCAAGGTCGAGGTGCTCGCCGGCGCCAGCCTTCCCAGCCTCATCAAACTCATCAGCGTGCGCCTCACCCTGCCGCTGGAAAAGGCCGTATGCGAGGCCATCGAATCGGGCCGCAAATATATGCGCGCCGGATCGGCCGAACTGGCCACGCTGCCCGCCGCCAAATGACATCTCCAACCAGCCTGCGCGCGACGGCCGCGATCATCAACAAGCGAGGCCTGCATGCCAGGGCCTCGGCGAAATTCGTCGAAACCGCCGCGAAATTTCGCTCCGAAATTACCGTCACCAAAGGCGACGCCTCGGTTTCCGGACGCTCCATCATGGGGCTGATGATGCTCGCCGCCTCCCTCGGCACCACGATCCAACTGGAAGCGGTGGGGGACGACGCGCAAGAAGCGCTGAAAACGATTCTTACGCTGATTGCCGGGCGCTTCGAAGAAGACGAATAGCGACGGCATCTGCGGATGCTTCCACCCGCCGAAAAGCTGCTCTAGCATCCTCGAAAATATAAAGTGCAGTGGGAGTCGCTATGAGGAGAATGCCGCTTTGGGCGGTGCACATGCTGTTCGCAGCCTGTGCCATGCTGGCGATAGCTGCCGGTGCTGCCGCCGCAGAAACCGCCATAAGCAAAGCAGCGCCCGCGCTGTGGCGTGTGCAACACGGCACGAGCACGGTCTATCTGTTGGGCTCGCTTCACATCTTGCCGCGCGATTTCTCCTGGCGCACGCCTCAGATTGAGGCCGCGATGGCGGCTTCGGACCGCTTCTACTTTGAAGTGCCGGTCGATAAAGACGCTCTGAAAGCGCAAAAGGAATTCGTCATCCAGAATGGGATTCTTGCAAACCGGCAAACGCTGCGTGGCCTGCTAAGCCCGGCGGAATTTCAGAGATACTCCGCCGTCCTGCGCCGCACCGGAATCAAGGCGATGTTTTACGAGCGTTACCGCCCCTGGCTCGCCTCCGTCATGGTTGGCCTCGCTTACCTGCACACCAGGGATCTCACAACACTGAAGGGCGCCGACGATGACGTGATGGCATACGCCCGCGAGCATGACCGCCCCCTGCTGTATCTGGAAAGCATCCAGGACCAGATGAAGCTGCTGACAGCAGGGAGTGATGAAAGCCAACTCAGGGCGCTGAAGGCCTTGATTCAATCGCTTCCATGCTCGCGCGAGCAGGAGACGGTGTTGCGCCAAGTGTGGGCAAGCGGCAATGCCAAGGCCATGAACGCGATCCTCGACAGTTATTTCCGGGGACATCCCGAAGCGCAGGAGTTGCTGATCGACCGCCGCAACCACTATTGGCTCCCAGTCCTTAACGACGTTCTGGCGCAGGAAAGCAGCACCACGATGATCACCGTCGGCGTCGCCCACATCGGCGGCCGTGCGGGGCTCTTGGCGCTCCTCTGCGGCGAAGGCTACAAAGTTGAGCGCGCCGGCACCGATGAGAATGCCTGCGGCCCGGAGACCTAGCGATGCGAACTTTCATCAACCCCGCGATGCTGCTGGTTGCGCTTGCAACGGTTGCGGTGCTGTCTCCGGCCACAGCCCAGAACAGCAGCCGCGAACGTCACATCTATTACAGCGGCGATGCTTCCGCGCCCGAACCGGCCGGCGATTACCTGCGCACCCATCCCGGCGAAGCGATTGAGGTCGCCTCCATCACCCAGGCGGGGCGGGAGCCGATTCAGATGTTCTACGCCTTCGGCGCGGTGGCGCGTTCGCGCGCCGGCGTTTGCCGCTTTACCGCGCGGCAGGTGTTCGCGCATCGCGGCGATGGCGGCGCGATCGCCTGGGACAGCACACCGGACGATCCGAACGAGCGGGTCGAGCCGGCAACGCCCATGGCGCTCGTCGCCCCCATGTGCCCGCCGCAAAGCGAAGAAGCCTATGCCGCAATGGACGATGGCATCACGGACCCGGAATTGCTCGCGGTGACGACGTTCTGGAACGGCATTGCCACGTCGCAAGCGAAGTTTGACGAGGTCACCGGCCTGCTGCCGCTCATTATTTCCAACCGCGCGGCACAGCGGTTCAACACCTTCCGGACCGCCGTTTTCAAGCCCGGCGGGCCCCCGGTTCAGCTTCGTGCCGTGTTCCGGGGCGGTTTGGACGCCTACGACTTGGCTTTTGCGCTTTCGGCGACGGATTCGCCGAATTTCTTTGTTTCGATTTCCAAAACGGTAAGCGGTTTTCAGGTAGTCAACTTCCAGACCCAATACTGATCTGGTAAACGCATAACCATATGCAGATTTCTTTATATCCTCCTTGCCCATAAGGGCGGCGGGCTGCTATAGGCGTCCCGAGAAAACCATGGAAAGAGCGACCGCAATGACGACCCAGAACGCCCAGGATTACGCCGTTAAGGACATCGGGCTCGCCGATTGGGGACGCAAGGAAATCGCCATCGCCGAAACCGAGATGCCGGGCCTGATGGCCACGCGCGAGGAGTTCGGCCCGGAATTGCCGCTGCGGGGCGCCCGCATCGCCGGCTCGCTGCACATGACAATCCAGACGGCGGTGCTGATCGAAACGCTGACCGCGCTGGGCGCGGAAGTTCGCTGGTGCTCGTGCAACATCTATTCGACGCAGGACCACGCCGCGTCGGCGATTGCGGCCACCGGCACGCCGGTCTTCGCCTACAAGGGCGAGAGCCTGGAAGAGTATTGGGAATACTCCCGCCGCATCTTCGAATGGCATGACGGCGGCACGCCGAACATGATCCTGGACGACGGCGGCGACGCGACGATGTTCGTGCATCTTGGCTTGCGGGCTGAACAGGGCGATACGGATTTCCTGCGTCACCCAGGCAATGAAGAAGAAGAGGTGGTGTTCGCCCTTATCACCCGCACGCTGACGGAGAAGCCGGGCTGGTTCGCGAAACTCGCCAAGAACATCCGTGGCGTCACCGAAGAAACCACCACCGGCGTGCATCGCCTCTATCAGATGCACAAGGAGGGGAAACTTCTCTTCCCGGCGATCAACGTCAACGACTCGGTCACCAAGTCGAAATTCGACAATCTCTATGGCTGCCGCGAAAGCCTAGTCGACGGCATTCGCCGCGGCACCGATGTGATGATGGCCGGCAAGGTCGCCATGGTCGCGGGCTTCGGCGATGTCGGCAAAGGCTCGGCGGCTTCACTGCGCAATGCGGGCTGCCGCGTGCTGGTTTCGGAAATCGATCCCATCTGCGCGCTTCAGGCGGCGATGGAAGGCTATGAAGTCACCACCATGGACGACGCCGCTCCGCGCGCGGACATCTTCATCACGGCGACCGGCAATGTCGATGTCATCACCGTCGACCATATGCGCCGCATGAAGGACCGCGCCATCGTCGCCAATATCGGGCACTTCGATTCCGAGATTCAGGTCGGAGGCTTGCGCAATTTCAAATGGCACAACATCAAGCCGCAGGTCGATGAAATCGAGTTCGCCGACGGCAAGCGCATTCTGCTGTTGTCGGAAGGGCGTCTGGTCAATCTGGGCAACGCCATGGGTCACCCATCCTTCGTGATGAGCGCCTCCTTCACCAATCAGACGCTCGCGCAGATGGAAATTTTCTGCAATCCGGGCAAATACGAGAAGAATGTCTACACGCTGCCCAAGCATCTGGACGAGAAGGTCGCCCGCCTGCATCTGAACAAGATCGGGGCCAAACTGACCGAGCTCACCAACAAGCAGTCGACCTATATCAGCGTGGCGAAGGACGGCCCGTACAAGCCGGATCATTACCGCTACTGAGAAAGACCGGACCTGCAAGGACGCGCGCGTTGCTCTGCAACGCGCGCGTTTTGATTCGCGCCGGCTATTTCTTGAAAACCGCGTCGATGCCGGCTTGGGCGCAGGCGCGGTCGTCCGTCGAGCCGCCGATGCCGATGCCGCCCGCCACCTGCCCGTCGACCATGATGGGCAAGCCGCCCGGCGACAGCACGTACCCGCCCGCGACCGCATTCACCGTGGCGACGAACTGCCCGCGCGTTTCGGCGTTGCGGACATACGCTTCATTCGGCTGGCCGGTGCGCACCGCGACTTTGGCTTTCGCAAGCGCCGGTTCCACAGTGAACATGGGCGTGCCCTGCATCCGATAGAAATAGAGAGGCGTCAGAGTCTCGTCGAGCACCCAAACGCTGACATGCCACCCCTTGCCTTTGGCATACGCCTCGCAACCCTCCGCGATTTTCCGTGCGGCTTCGGCGGTGATGACCTTTTTCTCAATGATCATCTGCGCAGCTGCGCCAGATGTGACCGCGGTCACACTCATCATCAAAATTGCAGCTATTGCGCTTCGCATCATGGCCATGTCTCCCTGGTTTCCACCGAATAATAGCGCAACCTATACGAAAGGGCGCGTCCTTATACGAACGGTCGCTTCGACACCCCGCGAGTCGCTGATGGGCATGAGACCCATAGTTGAAGAATGGAACCTCCGATTCCATCCGTAAACGGAACCAATGATTTACTTTGCGTATACGGACAATTGGCGGCATAAAGGGGTTAGAAGCGCGGGGGATTTGCTTCGGTCGTCACGGGGAAACCTGAATTCAAGAGTCCGCTTAGCCGTCCGCAATCGCAACCTCAGCCCTGTCCCATTTCTCGAGCGATGGATCAGGCGCAAAACGCAGACCAGACAATGGTAGCCAGCTCGAACTATTTCCCAAACAGACGTTCAAAAAAATCGCGAACGCTTCCAGGCTTGACGGGCACAGATCAATGCAGCCCGTCATTGCATCGGATATTTTACAGATGCCTTGAGAATCCGAGCCTGCTTCTGCGGGGCGGCGTAGCATCTAGCGCAATATCTCGTCACGGCTTCTTTTTCGCTGACGATTACTTGCGGCATTGTTTTCACTTCTTATCATGTTGATTCGTCAGTGATTCGTCGGTTCGAACAAACGGAGCAGCGGGGCATGGCGTCCCTAACGGGCCGGACACCTAAGCGGGGCGCGCGAACCAATCGCAGCCCACGCAGACCGCTTGCGAAGCTCGCTGCGTTTTTCCTTTCCATTCCGACAGTCGCTGCCGCAGCGCCCGCCGATGTGTTTTCAACCGAAACCGCAATGACCGTCGTCGTTCTGGCGGCAGGGGCGCTGGCCGCCGCCGGCGGATTATGGGCCATTGCCGAGCGTCAACAATCACGGCAATTGCGCAGGACGCTGCGTATCACGGGGGCGCGGGCGCGCGCGTTGGTTTCCGCGCGAGACGCATGGCTTTCCGCAACGCGCGAATCCCTGCTCGTCTGGGGCGCGGATATGGCCGAGCCTTTGAGTTTCGGCCAAGGCGCCGAAATCATGCAGGCGTGTCTTTCGGGATCCGATGCACTGTCGCTATCTTCCGCATTGGACGAACTCGCCGCCAACGGCGTACCCTTCACACTGAACTGCACGACATCGGGCGGGAAACGAGTCGCCGTGCGTGGCCGTCCCGCAGGCGGATATTTGACGGTCTTTTTCGATACCGACATGCACACACGCTCGGAGGCGCTTGATTTCCGCGCTGCGCTTGACGCGCTTCCCCATCCGGTTTGGATCAGGCAAAGCGACCAAACGCTGGCCTTCGTCAATCAAGCATTCCTGACGGCATCGGGGCGGAGCAAGGACGAAGCGCTGGGCGGCGGATTTGCTTTCGACAAGTCGGAGCGCGAGCTTGCCGCGTCCGCCTATGCCGGCGGCGAACCGGTGGTTGCCAAGCGTTTTGCCGTGCTCTCGGGGCAGAGACGCGCATTGCAGTTCACGCTGTCGGCCTTTGAGGGCGGCGTCGCTGGGACAGCGCACGATGTTACGGACATTGCCGAAGCCGGGCTGAATTTGCAGCGTCATATCGATGCCCATGCGGACATTCTCAATCAACTGACGACGGCCATTGCGATCTTCGGGCCCGACCGCCGGATCGGATTTTTCAACCATGCCTTCGTACGCTTATGGGGCCTCTCTGAAGCATGGCTCGAGACGCATCCGCTGCACGGCGAGATCCTGGACCGCTTGCGTGAACTTCGCCGCCTGCCCGAGCAGTCCGACTTCCGCGCCTGGAAACAGCAGCGGGGCAAGCTGTTCGAGAAGCGCGATCACGCGCCGGAAGAACTCTGGCACCTTCCCACCGGCCAGACACTGCGGGTGACGGGACAGCCGCACCCCTTCGGCGGCGTGTTTTTGATGTTCGACGACGTCAGCAACCAGGTGCGGCTGGAAGGCCGCTACAACGAACTGATTAAAGTTCAAAAAGCCACACTCGACACGCTGCATGAGGGCGTGGCCGTGTTCGGCCCCGACGGAAAGCTGAAACTGTACAACGCGGCGTTCGCGCGGATCTGGCAACTCGATGCGGAGGAACTCTCGGGCGAACCGCACCTCCGGCAGATTGCCCTGGCGTGCGAAAGCCGGTTCGGCGGAGACCGCACCTGGGACATCGTGGTCAGCAGCGTCATGTCAGCTGTTTCCGAACGCAACCACGAATGGAGCGAAATCGAGCGCACCGACGGCAGGATCATCGGATTGGTTGCCGCGCCGTTGCCGGACGCCGCGACACTCCTGAGCTTTGAGGATGTGACCGACCGCTTCCGCATCGAAGCGGCTCTGCGTGAGCGCAATGATGCGTTAGAAGCCAGCGACAATTTGAAATCCGAATTCGTCAAACGCATGTCCTATGAGCTGCGCACGCCGCTCAATTCCATTGTCGGCTTCGCCGAGATGATGCGAAACGGCATGTCGGGACCGCTAAACACCCGCCAGTCCGAATATGTGGAGGCGATGGTGACGGCCTCCAACCAACTGCGCAATCTCGTCAACGACGTGCTCGATCTTTCGCAGATCGAAGCGGGCACCATGGAATTGGAGCTGGAGAAGCTCGAAATGTTCCTATTGCTCTTCGGCGTCGGCGAGTACGCGCGGGAATGGGCCGCCAAAATCGGCCTGTCGCTGAAAGTCGAATGCAAGGAAGAAAGCGGTCTGTTCGTCGCCGATGGACGGCGCGTGAAACAGGTTATTTTCAACCTCATCTCGAATGCGTTCAAATACACGCCGCGCGGCGGAACAGTGACTCTCGGCGGCGAGATTGCCGGCGAGGATGTGCGCATTTGGGTTCAGGACACCGGGCCAGGCGTCCCGCCGGATTTCCTGCCGTCCGCGTTCGAACGCTTCACCGCCAGGGGCAATTCCGTCGGACGGCCGGGCGCAGGACTTGGCTTGGCCCTGGTCAACCGCTTTGTCGAGCTTCATGGCGGCTGGGTCGAGCTGGAATCCCGCGATGGACAGGGCACGCGCGTGACCTGTCATCTGCCGCGCAATCTCGGGAAACAGCGGCCGAGAAAGCCCGGCGTAGCCGCCTGACGCGCCTTTACCGGCAAAAACCCTGCCATTACTCTGCCCCGGTCAATTGAGGGCGGCGATATTCGCCGGGAGGGTTTTATGGCGCTGAAGAAATTCATCATTGAACGCGAAATTCCCAAGGTGGGGACACTGGACCGCGAGCAGCTGCGAGGCGCCGCCGCCAAATCCAACGGCGTGCTGCGCGAGCTGGGGCCGGATATTCAATGGCTGGAAAGCCATGTCACGGATGACAAGATTTTCTGCATCTATCTCGCGACGGATGAAGGCATGATCCGCCGTCACGCCGAGATGAGCGGCTTTCCGGCAAGCAAAATCACGGAGGTTCGTAAGATGATCGATCCCACCACCGAGCGGCCGGATTGATCGCACGCTCTATTGGGCAGCTGTGCGCGCGACTGTGTTTGGGTTCAACAGCGCACACAGATGGTCCGTCGGCATGATATCGCCGAAGCGTACATAAAAGGCGATGAGCGAGGCATTGTGCATGTCGTCGGTCATCGCCGCATTCGCATCGCTGACCATGATGGTGCGGAAGTTGCACATCATCGCGTCGCGCGCGGTCGATTCGCAGCAGATGTTGGTCACCGTGCCGGTCACGATGACCGTATCGATCCCACGCGCCCGAAGCTGCGCCTCCAGATCGGATGAGCCTTGGATGAAGGCGGAGAACCGCGTCTTTTGCACGAACAGATCGCCGGGTTGGGTCTGTAAATCGGCCCATAGCGCATAACCGATGGACCCCGGCGTCATGGATTCGAGGCGCTTTACCGTGCGCTCGCGTCCGTCCATGTCGACCCGCACAGACCAGCTTTCCAGCGTCTCCGCGGTGGCAGCGTTTTGAATCCAAACCACCGTTCCGCCTGCCTCGCGTAGGGCGCCCGCCAAGCGGTTGATGTTGGGTACGATCTCTTGCGCCTCGCGGCAGAGCGAGTGCGCAACGCCCTCCATCATGAAGCCGTTCTGCATGTCCACCACCAGCAACGCGGTGGACCTGGGATCGAGATCGTCGAAACAATGCTCGCGGCCGCGCGACCGGATCACCTGATCGACGATAGCCTGAGGAATGGCGATTTTGTGCATGCCGGGCTCCCGCGTGAGGCGAGGATCATACTTCCCTCTCCCCGTTTCGGGGAGAGGGAAGGGGTGAGGGGGCGGTCTGGAGAATTGGACGTCTGTCGAAGCATGGAGGCGGATAGAACTCCCCCTCACCCCGGCCCTCTCCCCCTTCGGGGGCGAGGGAGCAGAATCAGTGCTGGGTCTTCGGCGTGCGAACGACCAATCCGTCCAATTCCGGGGTGACCTTGATCTGGCAGGACAGCCGGCTGTTGGATTTCAGGTTTTGCGCAAAATCGAGCATCTGCTCTTCCATGTCCTGCCGCGGAGGCAACTTCGCCACCCATTCCGGTTCGACATACACATGGCAGGTCGCGCAGGCGCAGGCCCCGCCACAATCGGCGTCGATGCCTGGAACGCGGTTTTTCACCGCCCCCTCCATCACCGTCCACCCCGCAGGGACATCGACGGTTCGCGTTGTGCCGTTATTTTCAATATAGGTAATCTTCGGCATCCAAAGTCTTTCTGAAAATTAAGCCAGAGATTTGACCGGCACGCTTATATCCGCAAGCCGTTCCGGCGCAATGATTGCACGCGCAGCGATTAACTTTCGCCCAATGATGTAGTCGGGCGCGGCATTAACCGCTTCCACCGCGGCAATCACACCGTCGCGCAGGTGGAATACGGAAAACTTGCGGCTGTCCAGCAGTCCACGCAGCACCGTCACATCACCCGGACGCGCTATTCCGGCGATTTGAAGCTTGAGATCATATTGGTCGGACCAGAACCAGGGGACCTCCCGGTACGGGACGGGTTTGCCCAGCATCGCCAGGGCCGCGTGCTTGGCTTGATCGATCGCATTCTGGACCGACTCCAGCCGCACGCGCCCGCCGGCAAATGCGGGATGGCTTGTGCAATCGCCGGCCGCGAATATGTCCGGGTCCGAGGTTGCGGTGTATTCATCGACCGCAATGCCATTGTCGCACACCAAGCCCGCAGCCTGCGCGATTTCGCAATTGGGCACGACGCCCACGCCCACCAGCACAAAATCCGCCGGGACGTGTTCGCCCTGGACCCTCACGGCTTCGACATGATCGGCGCCTTCAATCGCCTCAAGCGCGGCGCCGAAGCGGAAGACCACGCTATGCGCCCGATGCTCTCGCTCATAAGAGGCCGAGAGTTGCGGCGATACCGCCCGCGCCATGACGCGGCTGGCGGCCTCCAGCACCGTCACGTGCAATCCATGCTTGGCAGCGACGGCAGCCACTTCCAGCCCGATAAAGCCCGCGCCTACCACGACGAGGCGGGCTCCGGCCCGCATTTCCGGCCGCAGAAGATCCACATCGTCGATGCCACGCAGGTAATAGACACCGGGGAGGCTCGCGCCCGGCAGCGGCAGCTTACGAACCCGCGTGCCGGTCGCAAGCAGCAGCCGGTCATAGGCAAGCGATGTTCCGTCCGACAACGACACCGTCTTTGCGGCACGGTCGATCTGCCGGGCCGCAACACCCAGCCGTAATTCGCAGGCCGTTTCGCTATAGAAAGCGTCAGGCTTCAAAAACAATCGCTCGCGGACCAGCTCGCCGGACAGGTAGGCCTTGGACAGCGGCGGGCGCTGATAGGGCGGATAGATTTCCTCCCCCACCAGGGTCAGGGCGCCGTCATAGCCTTCCGACCGAAGCGTAACGGCGGCCTGAACGCCAGCCTGCCCTGCTCCGATGATGACGACGCGCTGCATTTCAAATTCCCGACCCCGACGGTGCGCGTTAGCACGCGCGCGGCCTTTCCCGCAATCGAGCGAAGTCCGTGCAATCCGCGAACTGCCACGTTGAGCCGTCTGCCCCTGCAAGTTACAACGGCAGCTGTGGCCGGATTCGAGACACACTTGACGCTGGACGACGAAACCGTGACGGCGGCACTCGGCGCGCGCATTGCTGCGGCGCTCCGTCCTGGCGATGTGGTGGCGCTTTCCGGCGATTTGGGAGCGGGTAAAACGGCGCTTGCGCGTGCGATTTTGTGGGCGCTGGGCGTGATGGGCCATGTCCCCAGCCCTACTTTTACCCTTGTCCAAATTTATGAGACGCCCCGCCTGATCGTGCACCATTTCGACCTGTACCGTGTCGAGGACGAAAGCGAATTGCGCGAACTTGGTTTGGACGAGGCCAAGGACGACGGGGCCGTGCTGATCGAATGGCCGGATCACGGCATGCCGGAAGCCTGGAGCAACGACGCGCTGACCGTGAGCCTCTCTGCGATCGGAGAAACTGCCCGGCAGGCCGTCATTGCCGGCCCAGAGCGCTGGCGCAGCCTTGCGGACTTCCCGTCATGAACGTCATCGCAGCGCGCACAGACGCCGTGACGGCGTTTCTTGCCAATGCCGGCTGGGGCGCGGCCGAGCGCCAGCCGCTGCCGGCCGATGCCTCCACCCGCCACTATGTCCGGCTGCACCTGGGCGGCAGAACCGCCATGCTGATGGACCAGCCCCAAGGCGCGGAAGCACCCGCCGCCGGGCCGCAGGCGACACCCGAAGAACGCCGCGCCCAGGGTTACAACGCCCTGGCGCGCCTCGCAGGGGCCGACTGCGGCCGCTTTGTCGCGGCAGCGCGCTATTTGCGCGGGCGCGGGCTGGCCGCGCCGGACGTTTATGCCGCCGATACCGCGCACGGATTTCTTCTTCTGGAAGATCTAGGAGACGATCTTTATACGGATGTTTTGGCCAAGGGTGGCGACGAGCAGACACTGTACGAAACCGCCATCGACGCGCTTGCCCTGCTGCATGCCGAATCCGCTCCGGTAGTCTTGGCGGCGGACAAGCCCTTGTTTGCGTACGACCAGACCGCGCAACTCGCGGAAGTCGATCTTCTAACAGAGTGGTTCCTGCCGGCCGCCCTCGGCCGCACTGCGGATGCCTCTGAAATCGACGAGCACCGCGCGCTTTGGCGCGAGGCGCTGACGATGCAGGACGGAGAGGCGGCGGTCTTCGTGCACCGCGATTACCACGCGCAAAATCTGCTGTGGCGCGAGGGACAGCGGGGCCTTGCGCGCGCGGGCATGATCGATTTCCAAGACGCGCTTGCCGGCTCACCGGCTTACGATGTGGTGTCGCTGCTGGAAGATGCCCGCCGTGACGTGCCGCCCGAACTGGCGATCGCCATGATCCGCCGCTACCTCGAACGCGCGCGCATCAATGGCGCGGCGGCCGATCCGGACCGCTTCCGCGCCTCCGCCGCACTGCTCGCCGCGCAGCGCAATGCGAAAATCATCGGAATTTTTGCACGCCTTGCCAAACGGGACAATAAACCGCGCTATCTTGCGCACCTGCCACGGGTTTGGCGCTACATGGAGCAGGACTTGCAACATCCTCAGCTTTCGCCGCTGAAGCGTTGGTACGACCGGACGATTCCGAAAGACGCGCGCGATGCGCCGCGCTTTGCGGGAGCGCTTTCATGAGCGAGATCAAACGCGCCATGATCCTGGCCGCAGGGCTAGGCACCCGGATGGCCCCGCTGACACTTCAGAAGCCCAAGCCGCTGATCGAACTGAACGGCAAGCCGCTGATCGACCATTGCATCGACCGGCTCGTGTGCAACGGCATCAACTACATTGTCGTCAACGTGCATTATCTGGCCGACCAGATCATCGCGCATATCGAACAGCGCCGCGCACGCGACAAAAACGTGACGTTTGTTATCTCCGACGAACGGGACGAGATTTTGGAAAGCGGCGGCGGCATCGCGCGGGCGCTTTCCCTTTTCGAGGGCGAGCCGTTCTTTACCTACAATTCGGATTCGCTATGGGTCGAAGGGATGGGATCGGCGATTGCGCGCATGAAAACGCGCTGGGACTCGCAAGTGATGGATGCGCTGATGCTGCTTGGCGCCTGCACGACCGCAGTCGGGTATGATGGCAGCGGCGATTTCCAGATGGACTCGCTGGGCACGCTGAAGCGCCGCGCCGAAATGAACCTGGCCCCGTTTGTGTGGACCGGACTGCAAATCGTACATCCGCGTCTCTTCGACGGCGCGCCAACCGGGCGGTTCTCCATCAACCCACTGTGGGACAAAGCCAAGGAGGAAGGCCGGCTCTATGGCATGCGGCTGGACGGGGTTTGGATTCACGTGGGCACGCCGCAAGGGCTGGAGGACGCGGAGAATTTCCTGCGCGACCTTGCCCTCGAACCCTGACGAATGCCCGAACGGCGTCTGAACGTCTTCAATATCCCTGCCGGTATCCCCTTCGCGCGGGCACTGAGCAAGGGCACGATCGCGCGTGCCGGCGGCGATCCGCTGATCCTTGCCGATACGCTGGTATTCGTACCCACGCGGCGCGCGGGACGAAATCTGCGCGAGGTGTTTGCCGAAACGCTTGGCGGCGCAGCATTGCTGCCGCGCATTATCGCACTGGGCGATGTTGGCGAAGAAAGCGATCCATTTACCCCCGACAGCGGCGACCTGGATTCCAAGCCGCCCATAGCGCCGCTGCGGCGGCGTCTGTTGCTGTCGCTGCTGGTGCAGCAGTGGAGCCGGGCGAAGGGCGGTTCCATTCCGTTCACGCAGGCGCTCTCTTATGCGGGCGAGCTGGGCGCCTTTCTCGACGAAGCGATCACGCATGAAGTCGATCTTGCGAAGGTCAAGACGCTCGCCCCCGATTGGCTCGCCGCCCACTGGGTGGATGTCGCGCAGTTCCTTGGCATCGTGTCGGACCAATGGCCACCCTTGCTCGCCGCGGAGGGCGCGGTCGAAGCCGCCGCTTACCGCGATACCAAGCTGCGCGCGCTGGCAGCGCAGCTTACGGCAGTCCCGCCCAATGCGCCGGTGATTGCGGCAGGCTCGACAGGTTCAATCCCTGCCACCGCTGCTCTTTTGAAAGCAGTTGCCGCGCTTCCGTCCGGCGCGGTGGTTTTACCGGGGCTCGATACGACGCTCGACAGCGAAAGCTGGGACAGCCTGGATGCGGCACATGCACAGTTCGGCCAGCGGCAACTGCTTGAGTATTTTACGATCGGCCGGGGCGATGTTGCGCTGTGGTCTCCGTTGCCAGAAGGCGCGGGCGTCGTGAACCAGCGCGTACACTTTCTGAGCGAGGCCATGCGTCCGCCTCCGACCACGGATACGTGGCGTCACCTTCTGGAAAATCCGGGCGAGCTTGCGTCCGGCGTGGACGATCTTGCGCTGGTCGAAACGCAGACTTCGCGCGAAGAGGCGTTGGTCGTCGCTTGTGCTTTGCGCGAAGTTTTGGAAACGCCGGGCCAAACCGCGGCTTTGGTGACGCCGGATCGTTCGCTGGCACGACGGGTCACCGCCGAACTGACGCGCTGGGACATTGCCATCGACGATTCGGCGGGGCAGCCGCTGACGCGCACGCCTGCGGGGACATTTCTGGCGCTGCTCGCACGCGCTGCCGCCGAACGCTTTGCGCCGGTGCCGTTGCTTGCGCTGCTGAAGCATCCGCTGGCGGCAGGCGGCGAAGACCGCGCCTCGTTCCGTCACATGGTCCGTGCGTTGGAGAAACCGGCGCTTCGCGGATTGCGTCCCGAAGCCGGTCTCGAAGGCATTGCCGAGAGGCTGGAAAAAGCTGGTGCGCGCGCCGGGTTGCAGAATTGGTTCTCGCATCTTGCACAGAAGCTCATGCCCTTTGCCGAATGCATGAACGCGGAGGAGGCAACGCTGGGCGAGCTGGCCCAGGTACACGCCACCGCGGCCGAGGCCCTAGCGGCAACCAACAGCGAGTCGGGAAAAGAGTCTCTCTGGCGCGGCCCGAGTGGCGAATCCGCAGCCGGTCTCATCGCCGCCCTCATGCGCGAAGGGGGCGACATTGCCATATCTCCGGCGCAGCAATATAGCGAGGTTTTCCGAACACTCGCTGCGATGCGCGCCGTGCGCCCGCTGTACAATCTACATCCGCGCCTGGCCATTCTGGGGCCGCTGGAAGCGCGTCTGCTGGATTTCGATCTGGTCATCCTGTCGGGACTGAACGAAGGACAATGGCCGTCGGAAGCCGCAACCGATCCATGGCTGTCGCGCCCGATGCGCGAGGCCCTGGGGCTGGAAGCGCCCGAACGCAGGTTGGGGCTGGCGGCGCATGATTTTGCGACTTTGGCCGCGTCGCGCCGCGTGCTGCTGACGCGTTCGCTGAAAGAGAACGGCGCGCCGACCGTGGCATCGCGATGGCTGCTGCGCATCAAACAATTGGCCAAAGGCTTGGGCGCGGAATCCGCGCTCGGTGCGCGGAAAGATCTTCTGCGCTGGGCGCGTCTGATCGATGCCGGCAAGAGTGACACGCGAGTGCCGCGCGCAGCGCCCTGTCCGCCGGTTGCCGCACGGCCGCGCGCGCTGTCGATCACCGAAATCGAAGCCTGGCTGCGCGATCCCTATGCAATTTACGGCAAGCATATTCTGCGTCTGAAGCCGCTGAAGCCGCTTGACCAGGACCCCGGGCCGATGGAACGCGGCATAGCCATTCATGCGGCGTTGGAGCAATTCCTCCGCGCCTACCCCGATACGTTGCCCGGACATGCGTTTGAGGAACTGCTTCGCTTTGGCGATGCCGCTTTCGCGGAAGCGGGCGCGACCGATGCCGTGCTCGCGCTTTGGCGGCCGCGCTTCGCCCGCGCCGCGCGCTGGTTCCTGGCCTATGAACGCGCACGGCGGGCGGACATCGCCAGCACGCTGGTTGAAATGAAAGGCAAGCTCGAAATCGACAGCGGTAAAAAATTCACCTTGGGCGGGCGCGCGGATCGTATCGATTTTTTCTCGGACGGGTCGGCCTCGATCATGGATTACAAATCCGGGCGCGTGCCCAGCGACAAGCAGATCAAACAGCTCATCGCTCCGCAATTGCCGCTGGAAGGCGCCATGCTGATGCTGGGCGCGTTCGGCGATAAGCCCGCGCAAGTGCTGCGAGAGTTCGTACACATCCAGCTGACCGGCGGTGAGCCACCCGGGCGCGAATACGTGGCCAATGTCGATGCAAGCAGCAAAGCCACGGAGGCGCTCGCGCGGCTGAAAGCGCATATCGAACGCTATGACAATCCTCTGCAGCCCTATCGTTCGCGCGAAATGCCCTACCGGCTTTCGGACGTCGGCGATTACGATCACCTCGCCCGCGTGCGCGAATGGTCGCTGGAACGCGAGGACGACGAATGATGGCGCGGACACTTAGATCCTCCCCCGCAAAGCGGGGGAGGGGGACCGCCGAAGGCGGTGGAGGGGGCGGCCGCCCCACTACTGTCGAGAATTATTTCAGCGCGTCGCCGGTTTTGAACGGACAGAATAGCGCGCGCGGTGGCCCCCTCCACCATGCTTCGCATGGTTCCCCTCCACCGCTTCGCAGTGGAGGATCTTAATGGCTTACTCCCACACGTCCGCGACCGATCCGGTTTCGTCGGCTTGGGTTTCGGCTAATGCCGGGGCTGGGAAGACGTATCTGCTGACGGACCGGGTGACGCGGCTGCTGCTCGCCGGTTCGCATCCCTCGCGCATTTTGTGCCTCACCTACACGAAGGCGGCGGCATCGGAGATGGCAAGCCGGCTGTTCGACCGGCTCGGTCAATGGTCGCTGCTGCCCGACGATGAACTGGACCAGCGGCTTCTGACCATCGGCGCGGATTACGTGTCCGCCGACATGCGCGCCCGCGCCCGGCGGCTGTTCGCACAGTCGCTGGAAACGCCGGGCGGCCTCAAAATTCAGACCATCCACTCATTCTGTCAGCACATCCTGGCGCGCTTTCCGGTCGAAGCCGGCATTCCCGCACGTTTCACGGTGCTGGACGAGCGCAGTGCCTCCGAATTGATGACCGAGGCGCGCAACGCCGTGCTGCGCCGCGCCGCGAAGGGAGAGGAGCGTCTTGCCAACGCCGTTGCGGTGCTGGCGACGCGGGCGGCGGACGGACGCTTTGCCGACATCCTCGACGTCGCCATCGGCGACAGCAGCAAGTTGCGTGCCTGCATCGGTTGCCATGGCGATGAGGCCGGTTTCTTTGCGCATCTGCGCAAGACGTTGCTGATTGCCGCCGGTGAAAGCGAAGCCTCCATTCTCGAACGCTTCTGCGACGACCTGACCCAAGACCGCGCGATGTGCGAGCGCGTTGCCGGATGGCTGGCGAGCGGTTCCACGAGCGACCGGAAACTGGGCATGCAAGTCACGCGCTTTCTCGCGACGGAATTGCCGGCGGGGAAGTTCGACGCGCTACGCGCCATTTTCTTCACGGGTCAAAACGAACCGCGAAAATCGCTGGTCACGAAAGCGGCCGTGAATGCTGCCCCGCAGCTTGCGGATTACCTCGACACGCTCAAAGAGCGCGTCTACGCGGTCGAAGATCGCCGCCGCCGCGCAGTAACCTGCGCGCTGACGGAGGCGGTCATCACCGTCGCGCTGTCGGTGCTCGATGTCTATGACAGCTTGAAACGGTCGCGCGCGGCGCTGGATTACGACGACCTGACGCGCTCCACGCTTGAGTTGCTCGACCGCCGCGATGCGTCCTCGTGGGTGCTCTACAAGCTCGACGGTGGCATCGAGCACATTCTGGTGGATGAAGCGCAGGACACCAGCCCCGAACAATGGCGGATCGTGACGCGGCTGACAGAGGAATTCTTCGCCGGGAGCGGTGTGCGCGAATATCCGCGGCCGCGCACGCTGTTTGCCGTCGGCGACGAGAAGCAATCCATCTTCAGTTTTCAGGGCGCCGATCCGTTGGAGTTTGGGCGGCACCGCGACCTGTTTCAAAAACGCGCGCGGGGCGCCGATCTGCCGTTTGCCGATCTGCGCCCACAGATTTCACGGCGCAGCGCCCGCAGCGTTCTGGAATATGTCGATGAGGTGTTTTCGTCGGCCGACGCCCGCGACGGCCTGACCTCCACCAGCGATCCCATTCATCACGATCCCCATCGCGCCGAAATCGGCCGCGTGGAAATTTGGCCAAGTGTGAAACCGCCCAAGACCGAGGATCGCAACCCCTGGGAACAAGCGGTGGATGCGCCCTCCCGCAGCAGCGCGCAGATCGTTCTGGCGGGCCGCATCGCCGCGCGCATCGCCGAATGGATCAACAGCGGCACGCGTATTCCCGGCAGCGACAAGCCGATTGCGCCCGGCGACATCATGATTTTGGTGCGGCGGCGCAATGCCTTCGCCGAAGAAATGATCCGGCAATTGATCGACCTGAAGGTGCCGGTCGCCGGCGCCGACCGCATGGTTCTGTTGGAGCAGATCGCGGTAGCCGATCTGGTTTCGCTTGGGCGTTTCGCGCTGCTTCCGGAAGACGATCTGAATCTGGCGGCGCTGCTGCGCTCGCCTCTGGTCGGATTTTCGGAAGAAGACGTCTACGATTTGGCGCAGCCGCGCACAGGAAAATTGTGGGACGAATTGCGGGCGCGGCAGGACGAGCGCCCAGCGTTTCAAGAGGCGCACGCATTCCTTAGCCGTGTCCTTGCCGAAGCGGATTTTCTGCCGCCATTTGAGTTTTATGCCCGCGCGCTCGGCAAAGGCTTGCGCAAACGCCTGATTGCGCGGCTCGGCGCGGAAGCCGCGGACGCCATCGACGAATTCCTGGCCCTGGCGCTGGCGCATGAAAGTACGCATCCGCCGTCGCTCGAAAGCTTCCTGAACTGGTTCGTCAAAGGCGCCTCCGACGTCAAGCGCGATATGGAGCAAGGCGGCGGCGCGGTTCGCGTGATGACCGTGCATGGCGCCAAGGGCCTGGAAGCCAATGTCGTGATTCTGCCGGACACTCTGCAGGTGCCGGACCATGAGCGGCGCGGCCCTCTTCTGTATACGGACGACTGCGTCTTCTTTGGCGTTCCCAGGGCATTGGAGACCGCGCCTGTGACCGCCGCCAAGGCGGCCGCGCAGCGCAAGGAAATGCGCGAATACCGCCGCCTGCTCTATGTGGCGGCGACTCGCGCGCGCGAATTCCTGGTGATCTGCGGCTACGAAAACAAAGTCGCCAGTTCGGCGGCGCCTTGGTATCGCCATTTGCGCGAGGCCGGCAAACGAATTGGCCGCGAGGAGGAGATCGGCGGCGAGACCGTCATCGTCATGGGAGCCCCGCTGCACGCCGGTACGGGGGCGCCTGTGAGCCTCAGCGCGGCAAGCGACGATGCGGTTCTGCCCGTCTACTTCCAGCGCGCAGCGTCGCCCGAGCCCGCGTCGCGGCTTCTTCGTCCCTCCGAAGCGGCTGGGCTCGAAGAGCTTCCGGCACTTTCGCCGCTAGATGAATCCGGCAAGCGGTTTCAGCGCGGGTTACTGGTTCATGCACTTCTGGCGCATTTGCCGGCCATCGCCCGCGAGCACCGCGAGGCGGCAGGGTCCGCCTATTTGCAACGCCGCGGAGTGACACCGGCCGAGGCCAAGCCGTTGCTGCGGGAAACGTTCGGCATTCTCGACGATGCCGCCTTTGCGCCTTTGTTCGGGACCCACAGCAGGGCCGAAGTCGCGCTGATCGCGGAATTGCCGGAACTTGGGCGCGCGCGCGTCAGCGGGCAGATCGACCGGCTGGCGGTGACGGATGACGCGGTCCTCATCGCCGACTTCAAGACCAACCGGCCCGCGCCCATGACGGTGGCGGACACGCCCCGGATTTACCGCACCCAAATGGCGCTTTACCGGGCGGCCTTACAAAAAATTTACCCCGGGAAACGAATCGAGTGCGCGCTCGTCTGGACCGACGGGGCCCGCCTGATGCCGCTGCCCAAGGCGCTGCTGGACGAAGAAATCGCCCGGATTGCAGCGGCTTAGCTCCTCAAGATATGCCTGCGCTGCGCAACTTGACCCCCAAGTCTCGCGTTCCTACATTCACATCCAACGCAAGATTCAGAGGATTCCATGGCGCCCGTCAAAGTCACCGACCAAAGCTTTCAAGCCGACGTTCTCGATTCCAAGACGCCGGTCGTGGTGGATTTTTGGGCGGAATGGTGCGGGCCCTGCAAGATGATCGGGCCTTCGCTGGAAGAGCTTTCCAACGAATATGGCGGCAAGCTGACGATCGCCAAAATCAACATCGACGAAAACCCGCAAGTGCCGATGAAATACGGCGTGCGCGGCATTCCCACCCTGATGATTTTCCAGCACGGCCAAGTCGCCGCAACCAAGGTCGGCGCTCTGCCCAAGAGCAAGATCAAGGAATGGATCGACGCGTCGATTTGAAGAGGGTGAGTGGTGAATAGTGAGTAGAAAGTAGAAAGTGCGACGGTTAACGCCCACTACTCACTAATAACCACTCACTACTCACTCCTTTACGAATTATGCGCCAGAACTTTTCCTGCCAGGTAAAGCGACCCGCAGACGAGGATACGCGGCGGGCCTTCCTCGCGGGCACGCGACCAGGCTGAGACCTGCATCATCGCATCGATGAGATCGTCGGCCGGCGAGGCTTCGATCCCCGCTTCGCGCACCGCGTCGTACAGCGCACCGGCGCCGAGGCTTGCCGCTTCGCCGGGAATGCCGATGGTCGTCACATGTTTCGCCAATCCGCGGAAGGGCAGGAAATAGCCCACCGCGTCTTTGGTCCTCAGCATTCCGGTAATCAGATAAAGCGGCTTGGGCGCACGCTCCTCCAAATCGGCCATGCTTTGCGCGACCGCCGCGCCGCCGTGCGGATTGTGCCCGCCGTCCAGCCAGACTTCCGCATCCTTCGGGGCAGCATCGATCAATGGCCCCTTATGCAGCCGCTGCAAGCGCGCGGGCCATTCGACATTCTTCAGCCCCCACTCGATGCCCTTCTCACGCGCCCAGCGCCCGCCGATGCGGCGCAGCGCCGCTATGGCAACCGCCGCGTTGGCGATCTGATGGCGGCCGTACAGCTTGGGCAGCGGAAGATCGAGAAGACCGTCCGTATCCTGATAAACCAGGCGGCCGCGTTCCTCGACGGCGAGATAATCCTCGCCATAGACATATAAGGGCGCGCCAAGCTGATCGGCGCGGCGGATCAAAACCGCCTTTGCTTCGTCGTCCTGCGGTCCCAGAATCGCGTGGACACCGCGTTTGATGATGCCCGCTTTTTCCGCGGCGATGGCGGCGAGCGAGTCGCCCAAAAAGTCCTGATGATCCAGACCGATGGGCGTAATGCAGGTGGCAAGCGGCGGCGGAATGACGTTGGTCGCGTCCAATCGCCCGCCAAGCCCGACTTCCAGGATGAGCGCATCGGCAGGATGCCGCGAGAAGGCCAGAAACGCTGCGGCCGTGGTGATCTCAAAAAATGTAATGGGCTGATCGCCGTTCGCCGTCTCGCATTCTTCCAGCGTGGCGGAGAGTTCTTCCTCCGAAATCAGCTTGCCTGCCAGACGGATGCGCTCATGAAAATGCACCAGATGCGGCGAGCTGTAGACGTGCACGCGATAGCCGGAGCCTTCCAGCATCGCGCGCAAATAGGCGCAGGTTGAGCCTTTGCCGTTGGTGCCAGCGACATGAACGATGGGCGGAAGCTTCTTTTCGGGGTGACCCAACGCGGCCAGGAGCCGCTCGACACGATCCAGCACCAGATCGATGCGCTTAGGATGTAGCGCAAGCAGCCGTTCAAGAATAGTGCCGCTGGGCGAAAGCTGGAAACTCATGCGCGGGGTGCGGGTTGCGCGGCCTCCGCTGCCCCATTCGGCTTGGCGTAACCGTTTGCGCGCTGCGGCGCAGGCTGTTTCAGCAAAAGGCGAAGGACGCGTGACAGCGTGTCCTTCAGTTCGCGCCTGTGCACGATCATATCGAGCATACCGTGCGCGAGTAGGTATTCGGCGCGCTGAAATCCTTCCGGCAAACGTTCGCGGATCGTCTGTTCGATGACGCGCGGGCCGGAGAAACCGATGAGCGCGCCCGGCTCGGCAATTTGAACATCGCCCAGCATCGCGTAAGACGCCGACACACCGCCGGTTGTCGGGTCGGTCAGCACGACGATGTAGGGAAGCCCCGCCTCATTCAGCATATCGACGCCGACGGTCGTGCGCGGCATCTGCATCAGGGAAAAAATCCCTTCCTGCATGCGCGCGCCGCCGGACGAGACGACGAGGATGAACGGCCGCTTCTCAGCAACCGCCGTGCGCATTGCCGCAACAAGCCCGGCGCCGGCGGCAAGACCGAGCGAACCACCC
>Ga0114969_10000769_pt1 | contig 27743 bp, 30 predicted proteins | sample M_130807_MF_Meta_FD_87316 | JGI IMG/M metagenome (GOLD analysis project Ga0114969, IMG submission 87316) | Freshwater microbial communities from Lake Montjoie, Canada to study carbon cycling - M_130807_MF_MetaG | ecosystem: Environmental > Aquatic > Freshwater > Lake | place: Lake Montjoie...
ACTACTGGGAACACGTAGACTTGCGCGTGTGGCCGAGTTGGGCCGCATTCGAAGCAGAGTTGCCGACACTGGGTGAGCCGTACTTCTTTTCAACGAAGGCCACAGAGACATTGTGGGACGCGCCCCTCGGCGACGATCGCGGTGTGGTGCTGATCTTCGGACGCGAGACCGGCGGACTGCCGACCGAACTGCACGAACGGTATCAAGATCGATTTGTGGGCATGCCGATACTCTCATCCAAGGTGCGGTCGCTCAATCTGTCATCGAGTGTGGCGATCGCCGTGTACGAAGTGCTTCGCCAGCGGCGCGCTCCTGGGCGATGATGTTGTGGCGTGGAATCGTACAAGCAGTCACTCGGAGAAGAAATTGCGAATGGCGTAAGCCATGGCATCGGCGCGCTCGCCGCCATCGTCGCCTTGCCATTCATGCTGCTGAGCGTCCGTCCACACGGAACACAGGCCGTGATCGGGGCGGCCGTGTTTGGTGTGACCGCCGCGCTGCTGTACGTGTCGTCAACCCTGTATCACTCACTCGGCCGCAACCGCGCAAAACGGGTGTTTCAGTTGATGGATCACTGCGCGATCTACCTGTTGATTGCCGGCACCTACACACCATTCACGCTCGGGATCCTGCGCGGGCCGACAGGCTGGATGCTGTTCGGCATCGTGTGGGCACTCGCGATCGCCGGCATCATCAAGACGGCGCTCGTCGGTAACCGCTATCAACACTTCGCGACGGCGCTGTACCTCGCGATGGGCTGGCTGGCGGTCATTGCCGCGAAGCAACTGTGGCTGGCCCTGCCCGCCTGGGGCCTCGTCTGGCTCGTTGGCGGTGGCCTCTTCTACACGGCCGGAGTCGTGTTCTTCGCCACTGACCATCGCCGCTACCATCACTTCGTCTGGCACCTCTTCGTGCTGGCCGGCACGGTCTGCCATTACATCGCGGTGTGGGGCTACGCGACCTAGCCATGTCTGTGGTCAGGCGGGCTGCGTTGTTGGTATTGGTTATCGCGACCATCGGGTGCGCGCCACTGAAGGCCCCGAGACGTTCAGCCCCTTCGATGTCGTCGGCCATCTGATTGATGGTGACGAGACGGACTGGATGGCGCGCGCCTCGATCATTCGCGCGCAAGGACCGCATCCCGCGTTCGAGCCGTACGACCGATTCCGCCATCGCACGCGGAATGTCGGACGGTCGCTCGCGTCACTCCTCGATGAATTCGCCAAGCTCCGATCGACCAACATCACCGTGCTGCGCTCATGGACGCTGACGTCCGCCGACCTCGATCTCACAGGGATCCACCCGAAATTCGGCCGCGTCACGCTACGGCAGTTGCTGGCCACATGGACGGTGCACGACCTCGGTCACATCGCGCAGATCTCGCGCGTCATGGCAAAGCAGTACCGTCAAGACATCGGGCCGTGGGCGGAGTTTCTGCCCGTCGTGACCGATCGACCGACGCCGACGTAGACTGGTCGCCTCAACGAGGACACAGACATGGCCGAAGCCAAGACCAAACCCACAAACGCCTCTGTCACGGAATTCCTGAACGCCATCGCAGACGAGCAAGTGCGTTCAGACTGCAAGACCATCTCAAAGCTGCTGCAGGACGTTACGAAAGCCAAGCCGCAGATGTGGGGCCGAGCCATCATCGGGTTCGGCCGGAAGGATATTCACTACGCCGGCGGACGCGTCGCCGAGTGGCCGTTGATGGGCTTCTCGCCCCGCAAGGCGAACATCGTGCTCTACATCAACGGTGGCCTGAAGCCGCATGAGGCGTTGCTGAAGTCGCTCGGCACACACAAGACCGGCGGCGGCTGCCTGTACCTCAAGCGCCTGTCAGACGTCCACATGCCAACGCTGACCAAGCTGCTCAAAGCGTCTGTGAAGGCGTAGCGTTTGAGCTCTATGCAACACATCGTCGACTTCATCCTCGAGATCGACAAGCTCAAGGGCGTCACCCGCAAGGTCAAGCCGCTCGGGCTGGATCGCTACGAGAACTCCGCCGAACACAGCTGGCAACTCGCGCTGATGGCGTCGACGCTGTCGCATCTGGCGGCATCGCCGGTCGACGTCAATCGCGTGATCGCGATGCTGCTCGTGCACGACATCGGCGAGATCGACACCGGCGACACGATGGCGTTTGTCGAAGGCGGCTGGCAGGAACGTAAGCGCGACGAACTCGCCGCGGTGACACGCATCTTCTCGATGCTGCCCGAGCCACGCCGATCCGAGTTTCTGGTCCTGTGGAAGGAATTCGAAGCCGGCGACACGGCCGAGTCGCGCTTTGCCAATGCGGTCGATCGCGCGATGCCGGTGCTCCTCAATCTCAACAACAACGGTCAGAGCTGGCGTGAGAACGGCATCAGTTACGAACGTGTCGTGAAACGCGTGTCGGCTCAAATTGAGGCGGGCTCCCCAGCGCTGTGGGACTATCTGGAGCCACGACTCGAAGCAGCGAAATCGCGCGGCTTCTTTGGCGAGGGACACGGAACCCATGGGTGAGATCGACGAGAAAGTCAGTGAAGCGGTGGAACGTGCGGCCGAAGGCGGACGGCTGAACTCCATCATCGCGATTCTGGTCGCGCTGGCGGCCACCTGTATGGCGCTCGACAACGTCAAAGACGGCAACATCGGGCAGGCCATGGCGCAGGCGCAGGCCAAGTCCGTCGACACCTGGTCGTACTACCAGGCGAAAAGCACGAAGCAGAACATCGCCGAGTCGACACTGGACGAACTGCAGACCATGCAATCGCTCTCCACCGTTCACACGAATGATGCGGCCATCGAGAAGAAAATCGCCGACTATCGCGCGCTCGCGGCTCGCTACGAAAGAGAAAAGGGCGAGATCAAGGCGGAGGCGGAAGGTTATCAGAGCCAGTACGACGCCCTGAACATGCGCGACGACCAGTTCGACTTGTCAGACGCCGCCTTCTCGCTCGCCATCGCGCTGCTCGGCATCACCGCGCTGACCAGAAAGCAGTGGCTGATCTATATGGCCTCGGCTTTTCTCGCTGCGGGGCTGATCTTCGGCCTGGCCGGGTTCTTCAATTGGCCTCTGCATCCAGACCGCATCATGTCCTGGCTGTCTTAATGGGCTAGCCCTCTTTCAGCTTTCGCGTGATCCGATCCGCGATCCAATGCGGATCCCACCACTCGATCGGGTTGACCATCTGGCCGTTGACGAGCATCGTGAAATGCAGGTGGTCACCGCCGGCCAGGCCCGTGATGCCTGTCTTGCCGATCTCCTGGCCCTTGGTCACCATGTCGCCGTCTTTGACGGCGAACGCCGACAGGTGGCCATAGAGCGATTGCACGCCCATGCCGTGATCGATGATCACGCAATTGCCGTAGATGCCAAGCTCCGCCGCAAAGAGCACCTTGCCCTTGTTGGCCGCGACGACTGACGCGTTCGCGAAGCTCGCGAGGTCGAAGCCAAGGTGGACCTGCTTGTCGACTTCTTTGCCCTGATAGATGTACGTGCGGAAATCCGCGAATGCGGCTTCAGCCTTGGTATTGGTGAATGGGTAAAAGACGTCCTCGCCCCACAGGATCGTCGGCGCGGTCTGCGACGCGAACGTCCGAATCTTCTCGTTGTTCTTGTAACGCAACTGACTGTTGATGGCCACGAACTGTTCGATGGCCGAACCGGTCGGCGCGATGTCTTTTGTGCCGGCGAGAATTGCCGGCACCACGCGGTCGAGGAATTTGTCGTCGAGCGGAATCGTGCTCTTCTTGAACGGCTTCTTCGCGAATGTCATGTGGTCGAAGTCACTCGTCGCGACTTCACCGGAGGCATCGCGCGCGTAGAGTGACATCGGCGTCTTCAATTCCTGGTCGTAGCGCAACGCGAAGAACGCCACATGTAGATCGCCGGTGGTCGCAAAGCCGGGGTACTCCAGATCGCCGACTTTCACACCAGAGGCCACGTCCGACGGCGTCGCCCGATACACGATCATCTCAGCGCCGCCGAGGTTGATGTAGTGCTTGGTGGACACCACTGAGACACGCGGTTTCTCGAGCCGAATGGTGACATCGGTCGCCACTTCGCTCTCGACGGTGCGGATCTTCCAGATGGTGGCTGACGCGACGACGATGATCTTCGCCGGCCCGGCCAGCACTTTGAGATTCGGCACGGCTGCGGCGCTGATCGTAAGGTTGGCGTGGATCGAGTTCAACCCATGCTCGCCGGGCGCAGCCGCTCCGACCGGTGCTAGCCCGGTGTGTACTTCCACGCGTGCGCCGTTCTGCTCAAAAAAGACCCGCTCTGAGGTGATCGCCGCGCCAGATTTGATGTCGTACTCGAGCGGAATAGCGGCGCCCGCAAATTTGCCCGGCTTGGTGATGGTGATGGCCGGACCTGGCTGCATCCCGGCCGCCACATACGCGCCAGCCACACCAATGACGACAAGGACCAGAAGCAGAACGAGCTTACGCATGGAGCCAGTGTAGTACGTAGAGCGCGCCTTCTGTGCTTACCGCCGGGCTAAAGCCCGGCGGCTCCACAAGCAATCCTAATTCGCGAATGCAGCGATGCCTGTCTGTGCACGGCCGAGGATCAGCGCGTGAATGTCGTGCGTGCCTTCGTAGGTGTTCACCACTTCGAGATTGAGCAGATGTCGGATCACGCCGAATTCGTCGACGATGCCGTTGCCGCCCATCATGTCGCGGGCCATGCGAGCAATGTCGAGGGCTTTGCCGCAGGAGTTGCGCTTGAGCAGCGACGTGAGCTCCGGCGCCGCCGTGCCCTCGTCCTTCATGCGGCCAAGGCGCAGGCAGCCCTGCAGGCCGAGCGCGATCTCGGTCTGCATGTCGGCGAGCTTCTTCTGGATGAGCTGATTGGCGGCCAGCGGTCGGCCGAACTGCTTGCGGTCGAGCACGTACCCGCGTGAGCGCTGCCAGCAATCTTCCGCCGCACCCATCGCACCCCACGCGATGCCGTAGCGCGCGCTGTTGAGGCACGTGAACGGTCCCTTCAGGCCGCGCACATCGGGGAAGGCATTCTCGTCAGGGCAAAACACGTTGTCCATCACGATTTCGCCCGTGACGCTCGCGCGTAGACCCATCTTGCCGTGAATCGCCGGCGCGGTCAGACCCTTCCAACCTTTTTCGAGCACGAATCCGCGGATCTCGTCGGCGTCATCCTTGGCCCACACCACAAACACGTCGGCGATCGGACTGTTTGTGATCCATGTTTTGGACCCGGTCAATGAGAAGCCGCCCTCCACCTTCTTCGCTCTCGTCGTCATCCCACCGGGATCGGAGCCGTGGTTGGGTTCAGTGAGCCCGAAGCAGCCGATCGATTCGCCGGTGGCAAGCTTGGGCAGGTACTTCTGTTTCGTGGCTTCCGTGCCGAACTCATTGATCGGCACCATCACGAGAGAACCCTGCACACTCATCATCGATCGGAAGCCCGAGTCGATGCGTTCAACCTCACGCGCGACGACGCCGTAGGCGACATAGCCGAGCCCCGCGCCGCCGTACGCTTCAGGAATCACGATGCCGAGCATGTCGAGCGCGCCGAGTTCACGAAAGATCGACGTGTCGGTGCCTTCGTGCCGGAACATCTCCAACACACGCGGCAGCAGCTTGTCTTTGCAATACGCGCGCGCAGTGTCGCGGATCATCCGCTCGTCGGCGGTCAGTTGCTGGTCGAGGAGGAACGGGTCGCTCCAGTCAAAACGGGCTTTGGACGTCGTCGCCATGCCCCTACATTCTATTCCCCTCGCACCGACAGACTCGCGGAGTTCGAGACCTGACCGTCGGGCGTGGTCACCGTGACGGTGTACTCGCCTTCCACCGTGAGCACTACCGACGCCGTGAAGCCATTTGACGAGAGGTTGCTGATCTCGTTGCCCGAGATCGTCGTGGCGGTCCCGGTTGGATCATGGAACGTCACGGTCAGACCCTGGACGAATCGTTGACCATTGAACACGAGCAGTTGTGGCTGCGACTGCTTGCTGGGCTTCGAGGGCGTGATCGCGTCGATCACGGCCGCAGTGGAAGCCTGCGAGGCCATTGGCCCGGATGGCGGCGTCGGTGCGCGCAGCTCGAACGCGAACGGCTGCGACACGCCGCCGTCGGTGTTCGTGATCACGAACTGGTACACGCCGACGACTGGGAGCACGACCGGCACGCGGAAGGAGGCCTCCTCCTGCGACTGGACTTCGATGTCTTTGTACGTCTGCGACTGACCCGCGGGACCCGTGATGCTGAGCGACAGTCCTCGCATGAAGCCCGAACCGACGACGGTGACCTGCTGTGCGGCGGGACCAGGCTTGAGCCCCTGCGGCGCAATGCCGGTAATATGCGGCGTCGACGTGATGGTCGAGAGTGTGATCGCGACTGCGGCTGCCAGTGTTGTGAGCGTCATGCTGTCAGGCTAGCGACTCAGGGGTGGAGGCGCTGTTCCTTTTGTTACATGATCGGTTTGATGAAACTCATTTCGGTCAACGTCGGCCGCCCGCGCCATATCGAGTGGCACGGCGAAGAGGTGGCGACATCGATCTTCAAGACGCCCGTCGCCGGGCCCCACCGGGTGCAGACGCTCGGCATTGTGGGCAACGAGCAGGCTGATCTCACGGTGCACGGTGGTGTGAAGAAGGCCGTCTATGTGTACCCGTCGGAGCACTATGCGTATTGGCGGGAGCAGTTGCCCGACACGCGATTCGACTGGGGCGCGTTTGGAGAGAACCTCACCACCGAAGGGCTGCTGGAAGAGCAGGTCCACGTCGGCGATCGTCTGCTGGTCGGATCGGCCGAGTTCCTGGTGACCCAGCCGCGCCAGCCCTGCTACAAGCTCGGCATCCGTTTCGACCGGCTCGACATGCCGAAGCGGTTCCATGTCAGCGGGTTTTCGGGGTTCTATCTCGCCGTAATCACCGAGGGCGTCGTCGAGGCCGGCAATCCCGTCACGTTGATTCCCGGCGACAGAACGCAGGGCACGATTACCCAGCTGTTTTACAACAAGCGACAATAGCCGGGAGCCGTCATGCGACTGACCATCTGCGCGCTGTTGAGTCTGGTGTGCATGAGTGCGCCCGAGGCATTCACCCTGCCGGCGCCGACCGGGTCGTACCACGTCGGCACCACGTCATGGCACGTCACCGCGTCGTCGCGCCGCGAAGTGTTCACCGACGGTAAGACTGCGCGAGAAGTGGAAGTGGTCGCGTGGTACCCGACGGACGTGCGTACCGGCACCACGGCCCCGTACCTGCGCGACAGCCTCGCTGAAGTACGAACCTTCGCGTCGTTGCTGAAACCAGAAAACGCGTTCGATGCTCTCGCGGAGGTGAAAACGCACGCCATACTCGACGCGGCGCCGCGCGCGACGGGCGCGAAGTTTCCGATTCTACTGTTCTCGCACGGATACACGGCCGCCCCCAGCGGCTACACCGCAGTGCTCGAAGATCTGGCAAGCCACGGATACGCCGTTCTCAGCGTCGTCCATCCCTACGAATCGACCGCCGCGACATTGGCGAACGGCAACGTGGTCGCGATGCTCGATGCGAATGGTGCGTTTCTGCCGACCACGCAGGCAGTGTTTGCCGAGTGGGGACCTGAAGACGCGACGCTCGCGGCCGTGACCAGGACGGCGGACCCGACCGAGCAGCGCGCCCGGCTTCGCGCGTACATCAGCAAGATGCCAAAGACCGACCTCGCGCTTCGCCGATGGGTCGACGATGAGCTGATGGTCATGAGCGATGTGGCGTTGTGGACGGGTGCGTCGACGAATGCTCGGGACCGGCTGACCGCGCGCATCGACCTGGGCCGCGTCGGCGTGTTCGGCCACTCGATGGGTGGTGTCACCGCCGCGCAGGTGTGTGCTGAGGCACGCTGGTGCCAGGCGGCGCTGAATCTCGATGGCAGTCCGCAGTATGGACCGATGATCGACACCAAGATGCCACAGGGAACGTCGAAGCCGATGTTGATGGTGTACTCGGCGCGTGACGGGCGCATGGGCGCCAGTGACGCGATCTACCGGAACGCCGCGTCGAAGTACATTCGCGTCGACGTCGCGGGCACCAAGCATCTTGACTTCAGCGACATGACCTTCTGGGGCGGACCTTTGCGCGCGCGTCCCATCCTCGGCACCATCGCCCCCGACCGCGTCACCGACGTCACGCGGACCATCGTGCGGGAATACTTCGATCAGGAAATCCTGGGTCGGCCCTCGCCGCTACTGAACGGCAGGGTCCGAATGGCCGAGGTCACAGTTCGATAATGTTTCCGTCCATCTTGTCGATCTGGTCCAGCGTCGTTCGACGTGTAAGCAGAGGAGATTGAACCGATGCGATTCATGGTACTGGTCAAGGCAAACAAGGACTCTGAAGCCGGTGTGTTGCCCACCGAGGCGCAGCTGCTGGAGATGAACACGTTCAACGAGGAACTGATGAAGGCTGGCGTCCTACTGGCCGGCGAAGGCCTGCAGCCGAGCTCGAAGGGCGCGCGCATCGCGTTTGGACCGAACGGCAAGACGGGCGTGATCGACGGACCGTTTGCCGAAACGAAGGAGCTCCTGGGCGGCTTCTGGATCGTGCAGATGAAGTCGAAAGAGGAGTGCATCGAGTGGTTCTCGCGCGCCCCGTTTCGTGACGGCGAGATCGAGATCCGTCAGGTATTCGAGTCGGCCGACTTCGAGCCGGGGATCAAGACCGACGAGGGTCGCGCAATGCTGGCGTGGGAAGACGAGCAACGGAAACAGCAGGGGAAGCACTAAGGCCGTGCATTTTCTGGTGCTGAGAAAGTCCGACGCGGTGACCGAAGCGGGGAAGCACGCTGTCGAGCCCTGGCTCGACACGGTGCTGCACCCGAGCGCGATGGGTGTCTTGGTGCAGTTTCGGGACGGCCGCGCCTCCTCGCTTGTGTCCGGCCCGTTGCCCAACACGAGCGAGCTGGTGGCCGGATTTTCCACGGTCGAAGCGGCGACGAAAGACGAGGCGGTCGCGATCATCGCACAGCGGCTCAACGAGGCCGGCGATGACCCCGTTGAAGTGGAAGTGCGCGAAGCGGGTTGTCCCGGTGGGATGGCTGGCGTCGAGCCCATCGCGCCCGATAGCGGGTTGACGCGGTTCGTGATCATGTTGAAATCGAAAGGCCTCGAGTTGGGATTCATTCCCGGGGCCGAGCTGCTCGCGCGGATGAGCGCGACCAACGATCACGCGACGGCCGCAGGCCTGATGTTGGCCGGCGATGGCCTGATGCCGAGCGTCAAGGGCGCCCGTGTGCGAAAGGCCGGCCGCGGCCGCATGTCGGTGATCGATGGTCCATTTGCCGAGTCCAAGGAGCTTGTCGCCGGCTATTGGCTGATCCAGGCAGCGTCGATCGAGGACGCCATTCGTTGGGTGAGCGCCTATCCGTATCCGGTCCGCGACTGCTGCGACGTCGAGATCCGCCCGGTGCTCTGACATTGTCGATTCCGGCGCGGGTCGATCGACGTTCAGTCAGGAGGCAAGACAATGAGACTCTGGACGGGAAGAATTCTGACGACCCTCGGCGTGTTGTTCATGGTATTTGACTGTGTGATCAAGTTCACCGGCGCGGCGCCGGTGGTCGAGTCGATGAACCGGCTCGGCTATGCGCCCGAGAAAGCCCCGATCGTCGGCGCCATCGCCGCGATCTGCCTGATCCTGTACCTGATTCCTCGCACGGCGGTGGTGGGCGCCATCCTACTGACCGGATACTTCGGCGGCGCGATGGCCAGCCAGTTTCGCGTCGGCGAGCCGCTCTTCAGCTTCATCTTGTTTCCCACCTACATCGCCGCATTGTTGTGGGGTGGCCTCTACGCCCGCGATGCACGCGTGCGGCAACTGCTCTGATGTCCGAGTCCGGGATCCACGCCACGATCGATGCCGTCTGGCGCATCGAGTCGGCGAAACTGATCGCCGGCCTCGCGCGATTCACGCGTGACGTGGGCGTGGCGGAGGATCTTGCGCAGGACGCGCTCGTGGCCGCGTTGAAGCAATGGCCCGAATCAGGCGTACCCGACAACCCTGCCGCCTGGCTGATGACGACCGCGAAACATCGCGCGCTCGATCTGTTTCGACGCCGCAAGATGCTCGACCGCAAACATCAGGAGATCGGCCGCGATCTCCAAGAGCAGCAAGCGCAGCAGGACGCGTCCGCGCTCGAAATCGAAGCGGCCCTCGACGACCATGTGGGCGACGACCTGCTGCGACTGGTCTTCACCGCCTGTCACCCGGTGCTGTCGACCGAAGCGCGCGTGGCGCTCACGCTGCGCATGCTTGGCGGCCTGACAACCGACGAAATCGCGCGCGCGTTTCTCACGCCGGAGGCGACCATTGCTCAGCGGATCGTGCGGGCGAAACGCACGCTCGCCGAAGCGCGTGTCCCGTTCGAAGTGCCGCGCGGCGAAGAGTTCGTGGCGCGCCTCTCGCCGGTGCTGCAGGTGATCTACCTCGTCTTCAACGAAGGCTACTCGGCCACCGCGGGTGATGACTGGGTCCGGCCGGCGCTATGCGAGGACGCGCTCCGCCTCGGCCGCATTCTCGCGGAGCTCGTGCCGAGTGAACCCGAAGTGCATGGACTCGTGGCGTTGATGGAGATTCAGGCCTCGCGTTTGCGCGCGCGTGTGGGCACCAACGGCGGCGAGCCGGTGTTGCTGCTCGACCAGAATCGCGCGCAATGGGACCACCTGATGATTCGCCGAGGTCTCACGTCTCTGGTCCGCGCCGAATCATTCGGCGGCGCGCTCGGGCCGTACGCGCTGCAAGCGGCGATCGCTGCCGTCCATGCGCGTGCCCGCACGGCCGACGACACAGACTGGAAGCAGATCGCTGCGCTCTACGACGGCCTCGCCGCACTGACGCCGTCGCCGGTGATCGAGCTCAACAGAGCCGTCGCCACCGGCATGGCCTTCGGTGCGGCCGAAGGCCTCGAACTGGCCGATCAACTCCTGGACGAACCGGCGCTCACGCACTATCACCTGCTGCCCAGCGTTCGCGGTGACCTCCTGTTCAAGCTGAGCCGTTTCGATGAAGCACGTGCGGAGTTTCTGCGAGCCGCGGCGATGACAAAGAACGCGCGTGAACGCACCCTGTTGCTCGATCGCGCGGCCAAGTGCGGACGGTAGCCATATCGTCGAACGCTTGACGTATAGTCGGGCCGAGGTCACATTGATGCGTTTGGCTACCGTTTCCGCTGCTGCTATTGCCGTTGCACTTTCTGTTTCACCGATGGTTCGCGCACAGGGCCAGGGCCGCGGCATGGCCGCACCGGCACCGCAGACCCCCACGCCAGCCGAGGGGGCGATTGCCGTCAAAGACGGAGGCATCTCCGTCCCCGGCTGGATGGGAAAGATCGACGCGAGTGAAGAAAAAGCCGGCCAGGTCTTGAACAACTCGAAGCTCGCGCCGCAGGGCCCCGGAAGTAAAGACCTGCACGTCACGACGGGCCCGGCCGTGAACTACTGGAATCCCGCGAACAAGGCCACAGGTGACTACACCGTCAAGGCCACGTTCACCGAATCGAACTACATGGGTCTTAACGATCACCCGCACCCGTACGGCGTCTTCATCGGTGGCAGCGATCTCAGCGGTGCCGATCAGAGTTTGCTGTATTGCGCGGCGTATGGCGACGGCACTTTCATCGTGCGTGGCTTCGGCCCCGCTGCGTTCCGCGTGAACGGCCGAAACCCCGTCGCAAACGCCGCCGTGCACAAGGCCGCCGGCAAGGGCAGCTCGGTGACGCAGGAAATCGCACTCTCGGTCAAGGGCGACAGCGTCTCCTGCTCGATCAACGGCGCCGTTGTCGGGACGTATCCGAAAGCCGAAGTGATTGGTGCCGGTAAGCTGAAGACCACCGACGGCATCTACGGCATCCGCTTCGCGCACAACACCGACGCGGTGGTTGTCGGCTTCGGCGTTTCGAAGTAATAGGTAACGGGACCGTACGTGGGGCGGGCTGATCTTGAAGCCCGCCGCTACGGCGGCGTTCAAAACCACGCCGCCCTAAGTCAACCCCATCACGCCAGCGCCGCCCGCGGCGTTCCCGCTGACACCGCGCTGAATGTCGCGCTCGTCAGGCCAGCTGACGTGGCGCTGATCGTCACCGGGCCGCCCAGCTCTGTCGCTTGCACGAGCGCCATACAGAGACCATTGAAGGCGGAGCGCTTCGTCGCGCGGTCTGCTTCGTGGCTGCTCGGGTCGCCGTTGCCGACGCCGATGATGCGCGCCGGTCCCGTCACGTGGAACTGCACTTCATTCAGCGCAGTTGGCACCACGCGTCCCTCAGCGTCCTGGACCTCTGCGGTGACGACGACGACGTCTTCGTTGTTGGCGATGAGCGCGGGTTTATCGGTGCGGAGGACGACCTTGGCTGGTGCGCCCGTGGTCTCGCGTCTCACGATGAGCGTGCCAGCGCGCGCGCGATGGGTGCCGCGCACTTCGATCGCGCCCGGTGCGTAGCGCACCTTCCATTGCGCGTGCGAGTTCTTGTCCACCTTCTGCCAGCCTGCGGTGACCCCGTCGACGAAGAGCTCGACCGTGTCGCAGTTGGTGAACGCCCATACTTCGACTTCCTGGCCCTCTTTGCCCGGCCAGTTCCAGTGCGGGAAGAGATGGAGCACGCTCTCCGACTCCGGGCCCCACCAGCTCTTGTAGTAGTAGAAGAGGTCTTTCGGGAAGCCGCACATGTCGAGGATGCCGAAGTGCGAGCTGATGCACGGCCAGGCGTACGGTGTGGGTTCGCCGCGATAATCGAAGCCGGTCCAGACGAATCCTCCAGAGATCCACGCGCGCTCATCGGCGTGCTTCCACCACGTTTCGGCTGTTGACGCCCACGGAGGAAAATTCCGGTCGTAGGCGCTGACGTAGCCCTTGACCAAGTCGTTCTCGTAAATCCCGCGCGTCGAGACCGTGCTGGCCCATTCGGTGCCGACTGTTGGTTGTTTCGGATATTTCTCGTGAAACGCGTCGGTGCCGCCGAGAGTGTAGTTGAATCCGAACACGTCGAGGAGGGGACCGACGCCCACCCCCGCTCTCCATCCGGCCGCGCCGTTGTTGGCCTCGGTCACCGGTCGTGTGGGATCGAGCTTCTTCACGAGCCGGATCATCGACGCGCCGATGCGGCCGCCGCGCTCGGTGTTCTGCTCGGGTTCTTCATTGCCGATCGACCACATGAACACCGATGGATGGTTGCGGTCGCGGCGGATCAGGCACTCGAGCTCCTTGAGGCCTTCGTCGCTCGCGTCCATCATTCGCGTTTCGTCCATCACGAGCATGCCGAGTCGGTCGCACGCGTCGAGCAGCTCCGGTGTTGGCGGATTGTGCGATGTGCGGTACGCGTTGGTGCCCATTTCCTTCAGCTTCTTGACGCGGAAGTCCTGCAGCGCATCAGGAAGGGCCGCGCCGACGCCGGCGTGATCCTGGTGATTGCACATGCCTTTGATCTTCAGCGGCGTGCCGTTGAGGTGGAAGCCCGTGTTCTTGTCGAATCGAAGCGTGCGAATGCCGAAGGTCACATCGACGGCATCATGCGCGCCGAGCTGCACCATCAGTCGATACAAATGCGGCGTGTCGGGGCTCCACAGTTTCGCCGCGGGGACGTTGATCGTCTGCGTGTATGTCTGACGGCCCCACGGTGCGATGCGCACCGATGTTGCGACCGCACGGTGACCCGCTGACTTGCCATCGGGTGCAGCGACTTCACACGTCAGTGCGGTGATACCTTCGGCGTCGTGCTCATTCTGAACGTCGACGGTCGCTTTCACCGTCGCGCTGCCATCGGCGTTCGTGGTCGTCGTGACAAACACGCCCTCGTGCGCGATGTGGCGCGACGCAGTCTTTTCGATCCACACGTGTCGGTAGATGCCGGCGCCTTCGTAGAACCAGCCTTCGTTTTCGGTCGCGTCCACGCGGACGAGCAGCACATTCTTTGCGCCGTACGACAGGAAGTCTGTGACGTCGTAGCGGAAGGGTGTGTACCCACTGAGGTTTCGGCCGAGGAAGTGGCCGTTCAGCACAACCATCGCGTCGCGGTAGACGCCGTCGAAGTGCAGCGCGATGCGACGTCCGGTGTCAGTGGCGGGGATGTCGAACGTCCGGCGGTACCATCCGATCGATGTTTCGGGATAGGTGCGACCGAGCGGCTTGTAGCCGTGACCGTCGAGGCTGCGGTCATTCACAAAAGGCAAATCGATCGCCCAATCGTGCGGCAGATCAACCGGCTTCCACGCGCTGTCATCGAACAGTGCGTTCGCGATGCTGTTGCGCCCGCCACCGATCAAACTGCCAGCCTTCGCGAAGATGCCGCCGCGGCCGAAACCAAAATCCTTCGCCGGATCATTCGCGTGTCCGAGCGAAAACTTCCAGTTGAAGTCCGCGAGGAGGCGTTCTCTGGGTGCAGTCTCGTAGGACGGACTGGTTTCGTAGGGCGGACTGGTCTTGAAGTCCGCCGTACTGGCTCTCAAGACCCCCGTAAACCTCGACGCCATCGCGCCGCCTGCGGCAGTCAGTGCGCCAGCTTTGAGGAGACGACGACGGGACCAGGTTCCGTTTGCCATGCGGTATTCTGACCCGGGAGATCGTTCACCGACCCCTCGATTTGTCGAAGATCAAAGACCTCGACTGAGGCGCAGGAACCTAGAAGTTCTCGCGCAGCGAGCGGATCTCCGCAATGCCGTCGTCTTCAGTCGGCCCGGAAAAGTAGACGCGAACGGCGGCCTCGTTGCGGAGCACGTCGAGGATGCGCTCGTAGTCGATCGAGTGCGCGTGCATGATGATCGTCTCGCGATCGCCGCCCGCGCCCTGCACCCAATCGGTGGGCAACTTCTCGTCGTCTCCAAAAAAGAGGACGTAGCCCACGTCAATGGTGACCTTGTTCACCTTGCGGATCAGTCGAATCAGCGCCACCGGATCGCCGGTGCCGCGATCGGCCAGCACCTGCGAAATGTTGTAGCCCTTCACGTCCACAAACGTGTCGAACTGCGGCTGGCTCGCCTTCAATGATGCGTTCTTCTTTGACGTCTTCGCTCGCTGGGCCATGTGCACCGATTGTGTCACCGTTCGGTACAATCAGCACCGATGACCGCGCGACTCGCGACCGCATCCGACATCCCCGAGATCGTCCGCGTAACCAACGCCGCGTACCGCGTTGAAGACTTCTTCATCGATGGCGATCGCACCAACGCCGACGAAGTCGCCGGCAAGATGGCCGAGCCAGGTTCCTGTTTCCTCGTTGTCGACGCTTCAGTCGGCGACGGCATGGCCGCGTCTGTCGCCGTTGACGTGCGCGGCGACCGCGCCTACTTCGGCATGCTGGCCGTGTCGCCCGATCACCAGCGAACAGGCCTCGGCCGCGTGCTGATCGACGCAATCGCTGCCCACGCCCGTGCCGCCGGTTGCCTCGCGCTCGACATCGACGTCGTCAACCTCCGCGAAGAGTTGCCCGCGTTCTACACGGCGATGGGATTTGTCGAAACCGGCACGTCGCCGTTCTTCAAGCGGCACGCGGTCAAGCGGCCGGTCCACCTGATTCTCATGTCAAAGTCGCTGATCTGAATGGCCGCTCTCACCGTCCGCCCCATCGAACGCCGCGATTACAAAGCGCTGCTCGCCATGCTGGTGGCGCTGTGGCCCACAGAGTCAACGCGCGATCACGGCCGGCAGATTCGATCCATCCTCAACGGCACACCGCGCAGTATCTTGCCGCTCACGATGTTTGTCGCTGAGCAAGACGACGCGCTGGTGGGGTTCGTGGAGGTCGGCCTGAGATCCCACGCAAACGGATGCGATCCTGTTCGCGCCGTTGGATTCATCGAAGGCTGGTACGTCGCCGCGCACCTGCGAAAGCAAGGGATCGGCCGCGCACTCTTCACCGCCGCCGAACGCTGGTGCCGGTCGCACGGCTGCCGCGAAATGGCGTCCGATACCTGGACCGATCACCGACTCTCCGTGAAGGCGCACGTGGCACTGGGCTACGCAGTCGAAGGACATTTCGTGAACTTCCGGAAGCGGCTCGGCAGACGGTAGATCGGCTCGATAACTCCGCAAGCCTTGCGACGCAGACTGGATAAGTGCATGATAAGTGCATGGCAGTCAAAACGATCACGATCGACATGGCGGCGTACGACTTGCTCTCGCGGAACAAGCGCGACGGGCAGTCGTTTTCTCAAGTCATCAAATCGCACTTCGGTCCGCAGCCAACTGCCGGACGGTTGCGTGAGCGCCTCGCCAGGCTTCGGGTCAGTGAGCCCGCGCTCGATGCCATGGACCGGCTCGTCCGGGCGCGTCGTCTCGATCCAGCGAGAGCCGTGCGTTGATGATGCACCTCGACAGTTGTTTCCTGATCGATTTGCTCCGCGAGACGGCCAGGGAGCGGCCCGGGCCGGCGACGGAGTTTCTGGAAACGCTCGACTCGACCGAAATACTCGGCGTCTCAGCGCATGTGCTGTGTGAACTGCGGGCCGGCGCCGAACTCTCCCGCCGTCCGCTCGCCGAACACGAAGCGCTCGACCAGCTCGTGTCGGGCCTGCTCGTGTCGTATCCAGACGATCGGTTCGCTCACACCTATGGCCGATTGCTTGCCGCCACTTCCGTCAAAGGGCGGGCCGTCTCTGCCATGAACCTGCTGATTGCCAGCGCGGCTCTGAATGACGACGCGCCGCTGGTGACGCGAAACGTCAAGGACTTCAACCGGATGCCTGGCCTACGCGTGATGGATTACTGACCACATCGTCACCGAAATCTGACAGAGACTGAGGAGTCCGAGGCAGATGAATCCACGTCGCGTCACCCGCGGCGACACGATGTCGACCACAGCCATCGCGAACACCATCAACAGGAGCGGCTCGTAGTAGCGCTGCCACGCGTGCGCGTCGAGCGCACTCGCACATGTGAACGCGAACAGCGTTGTGAGAAATACCACCCGCGAGCGACGGCGCAAGAGCAGGGCGCAGACCGAGAGCGTGGCACCACCGAGTGTCGCCAGACCGACGATCAGTAGAGACCGGCCCATCGGCGCATAGACATATTTGGTCAGATTCCATAGACCCGTGCCGCGCCCGGCGAAGTAGTCGTACGTCGTCTCTGGAATGAGGCTCAGCATCAGAGCGAGCAACGCGCTGATGCCGACGAAACGCCAATGAGGGGCGAGTCGTGTGCGGATATTCGGGACCGCGGCGAGAAACGCCCAGCCGAAACTTCCCGCCAGGGCCAGGATGAACGCCGGCACCGCCCACGAGAACTGCAGCATGTGATCGTCCTGCCGGCCCACAGGCACCGTGCCGCCCCAGAGCCGCACGAATACGCCGACAATCACGAACGCGGGGAGCGTCGCCGCGCACATCAGTAGCGTGCGTCGCGTGCGGGTGGCCGAATCACTTGACACGTATGCCGCCACCAGCAGAACCACAGCGGCCCACACCGCGGCCTGACGCACGAATACCAGCGCCGCCAGGGCAGCGCCGGAAATGACGATGGCTTTCGCATCGATCGTGGGTCGGGCTGCGAGGACCAGAATTGCCGCAATGCCCAGCCAGCCGGCGTTATCAGGGAGCATTCACGCCGCAGACGACAGGAAGTAGATCGAACAGAGCAGCGGCGCACATAATGCGATCACGCTGGGGGCGTCGGCGAATCGCGACAGATGACCGGCCAACACAACAAGCAGGGCCGCGCTGAACAGGCTACCGACACACCGTAGCACCCGCACATTGCTGCTGACGTCGCGCGACACCACCGACAGAACCAGGTGGTACCCCGGCGTCGTCGCTGACGCGTACGACCGCAGGTTCGGGGCGGGCAGCTCTCGCGCAAACTGCTGGACGGTCGGCAAATGAAATTGCGTCTGGTCGTTCAGTGCGCGCGACAGCACGAGATCACCGCCAATGCACACGCTGCAGACCAGGAGCAGCAGTGCAGGAAGCAGAATGACAGGGACGCGCGCACGGTCGCTGATTCGGATAGTGAGCACTCTAACCCAACCGCACAGCGCCGCAGTGCGTAAGATACCCACATGAGAAAGTTGCTGATCGCCATGGCGCTCGTTGCTGTCGTTCACGCGCAGACGCAGGAGCCGTCGTATCCACGCGAGGCCGAAGATCCGAACGCGCCGAAACCATCGGCGCCTTCGATGCTCGCCTCCCGGCTGATCGGAGAATTTCAGAGCCCCAGCGGTCACCTGATCGTGTTCGAGAGAGACGGCAAGCTCTGGACGACACTCGATCGTCGAGAGCCGAAGCTCCTCAGCGAGTTTGCCTTCACGCCGAAGGATAGCGTGACGACGGTGTTGCTCATCGACAACGTGACGTATCGTCGTCAAGACGTTGGACCCACGGCAGGCGGCCAATTGAAGGTGACGCCGATCCGCAATGTCGTCGAAGTGTTGAAGGAATCGCTGACGGTCAATCCTCCGAAAGAGACTGGGGATTTCAAGTCCGCCGATCTCGTTGAGCTCGCGCGAGTAGATTCCTCGATCAAGCTCGACATTCGATACGCGACGACCAACAACTTCCTGGGATCGGTCTTCTACTCCGAGGCCCGAGCGTTCTTGCAGCGACCCGCGGCCGAGTCCGTACTGCGCGCGCAGCAGGCACTGAAGCCACTCGGTTACGGGTTGCTGATTCACGACGGCTATCGTCCGTGGTACGTCACGCGCACCTTCTACGAATGCACGCCGGCGGAGAAGAAGTGGCTCGTGGCCAATCCGGCGAGCGGCTCGAAACACAATCGGGGGGCGGCGGTGGATCTCACGCTCTACGATCTCAAGACCGGTGCCGTCATCGAGATGCCCAGCACGTATGACGAAAGCACCTCACGCGCCTACGCGTTCTATCCTGGCGGCACGAGTCTGCAGCGGTGGCATCGCGCACTGCTGCGCCGGGTGATGGAAGCCGAGGGCTTCACCGTGAATCCCGAAGAGTGGTGGCACTTCGACTTCAAGGACTGGAAGAGCTACGCCATCGGCAATGTCGTGTTCGACAAGATCAAATAGCGTCATCTAGCTACGAGGAGACCGCGCGTCATGTGCCGCAACATCAAGACCCTCGCCAACTTCGCGCCGCCGGCGACTGACGAAGAGATTCATGCGTCGGCGTTGCAGTTTGTGCGCAAGCTGAGCGGAATGAGCAAGCCGTCGAAGGCCAACGAAGCGGTGTTCAACCGAGCCGTCGACGAGATGACGGCTGCGGCCAAAACGCTTGTGCGTTCGGTCGTGGTCAATGCGCCGCCACGCGACCGCGAAGAGGAAGCGCGCAAAGCGCGCCTCCGCAATCTCGAGCGATTCGGCGGTTAGCGGGCGCCCGTCGGCACGCCAGGCTTGCGCGCGCCGCCCGGTGCTCCGGGACGTCCACCACCCGGCTTGCGATCGCCACGATCGCCGCGGTCTTCACGGCGAACACGATCCTGACCCGTGTGGTTCGCGTACTGCTGTGACGGCCCATTCGCCGGCATGTTGCGGCGAATGAGATCGGCCACCTTGCGCGCGGCGTTCGTGAAGCGCTGTTCGAGCTTCGTCGCCTCGTCGCTCACGATCGGCGGTAGACGCTGCCATGACTGCTGCGCGTCCTTCAGCACATCGTTCGCGCTTCGCCACTTCGCATCGTCCTGCTTGTCTTTGCCCATCGCGTTGGTGGCGAAGGCGTTGCGCAGTTTCAGTGCGAGTTCTTCAGTGGGCGAGAGGTTCTTCTTCTGTTCACCTGGTGCGGCGCCAAGATCCTTCAGAAGCGCCTCGACTTTGGCGACCAGCTTCTCCATGCGCTGTGCTGCCGCCGCGGGATCGACGTCCGTGCCCTTGAAGGCGTCGGGCCACTTCGCGATGACGCCCGCGAGTGATTTCTGCCAGCGCTCGACCAGCGCGCGGAACTCTGCGCTCGGGATCGGCACGGCGCGATTCCACGTCGTGCGCAACGTCTGGATCTTGTCAGCGAGACCTTCCGGCGCATCACCCTCAGTTGCGGCGATGGCGTCGAGTTCGGCCAGCCACGCTTCGCGCTCCGCAATCTTGCCGGCCAGCGCGAGTTCGTGACGGTTCTTGAAACGCTCGAAGAAGAGATCTGCCGCTGCGCGGAACTTCGTCCAGAGCTGTTCCGACTTTGCGCGGCGGAGCGGCCCAATCGTCTTCCACTCGGCCTGCAGCTTCTTCATCTCGGATGACGCGGCGTCCCACTCGGTCGACTGCGCGAGTTCTTCCGCGCGTGCGCAGAGCGCTTCCTTCTTCGACTGGTTGTCGCCCCACACCTTCTTGCGCGTCATCAGGTCTTCACGACGACGGGAGAAGAATTGGTTGGAGGCGGCGCGGAATCGGCGCATCAGATCGCGCGTCGGATCGGGGCCACCTTCGTGGCCGCCGGGCTTCTGCGCGGGGCCCGAGGCGTTCCAGGCTTCCTGAAGTTCCTGGAAGCGCGTGGCGGCCTTCACCCAATCGGTTGAAGCCATGAGGGCTTCGGCTTCTTCGACCAGAACGGTGCGTGCGGCCACGCTTGCGGTGCGCGCTTCGCGCTGCTGTTTGAAGTACTGCTCGCAGCGCAGGCGGATCAGATCGGTGGCCGTGCGGAAGCGTTCCCAGAGGCGCTGGGCCTGGTCGCGCGGGGCTTCAGCGGCGCTCTTCCACTTGGTGTGGAGGTCGCGCAGTGTGCGCGCGGCGGTGGCCAGATCCGACGGCAGGCTCTGCTGTTCTTCGAGCGCGAGCTTGGCGACGAGGGTTTCGGCTTCGAGGATCAGACGCTCTTGCGACTGGGAGTTGGCGAAACGGCGCCAGTCGTCCATCTCGCGGAGATCGCGCACGCGCGGCGCCACCTTCTCGAGCTGTCCGCGCAGCGCGGCGGCCGCGTCGTTGAAGTCTTTGCGGTCGTTCGCCGCGGCTTCGTCGAGCATCGCGCGGATGTCTTTGAGGAGGCGTTCGCCTTCCTTCAGCGTGATCTGATCCGCTTCGGCGACGCGCTTGGCGCGATCGGTCATGCGCTGCACGCGCGTGAGTAGTTCCAGGCGGGTCTTCTCTTCGCTTTCCTTCGACACGTTCTCGCGTGCGGCGAAGACGGCCGCGACGGCGTCGAGCCGCGCGTTGAGATCTTCGGCCGGACGAGCGGCGTTGTTGAGAACGGTGGCGAGGCCGCGCGCCTCGCGCACGAGCTTGCGCCATTGCTCGGCAGCGGCCGTCGCCTCCTCCAACGACGGCAGCGCCTCCGCAGCCACGACGAGGGTCTCGAATTTTGATCGAGTCTCATCGAGGGTGGCACCCAGCTCGTGGCGTTTGCGGCACGCGGCCACCGCCACGGCGAAACGCTCGGCCAGTCGAGAGGCCTCCGGGCCAGTCCCGACGAGTGGCGCGAGCGATCGCCAATCTTCTTCGATTGCATTGAGTTGTTCGATGGCGTGGTCGCCGTCGAGGGTCTCGACGCGCGCGCACAACGCTTCACGAGTTGCCAGCGCCTCCGCGCGCTGGCGACCGACTTCCTCGGCCTCTTCGGCTTCGCGGCGCGCTTTGTCAGCGGCGGCCGCGGCATCACGCCGGCGCGCATCGAGCGCGGCACGGGCATGGCCGGTCGCGTTGGAGAATTTCTCGACGGATTCAGGGGCAATGTCGCTGAGCGACGTCCACACGGCCGTCAACCGCGCGAGTTCGGCTTCGCCCTTTTCCCAATCAGCGTAGGCGAGGGCCACCTGATCGACGGCATCAATAATCTGTTGTTCGCGGCGGGCCTGTTCTTCGGCGGCGGCGCGGCGAGCGGCTTCAGCGTCATCCATCTGCTGCATGAGGGTCCTGGCGCGCTTCTGCACGGGTTTTTGTGACGCCCGTGTCTCGATCAGTTCGAGTTGCGCACGATCCGGTGAAGCCGATTCGACCAAGGTGTCGAAGGCGGCCACAGCCAGATCCTTGTGTTCGCTCTTGAGAGCGATGTTGAGAAGTTCGTCTCCAGATTCCTTGGACACCCCGGAGGAAATCAAGCGATCGAACGCGGCGCGCGCCGTGCCTTCGTCTTTGGCATTGCGCGCGATACTGCCGAGTGCGCGAACATCTGAAATTCGCGCCAATGCCGCCGCACGTACGGCCCGATGTGGTGAGGTCTTCGCTACCGTTGACAGCCGACGGCTGTCGCTGATGCCCTGCGCCGCGGCGACGGCTGTCGCTTCGGCGGTGTTCCCGTCATTGGCCAGCGCGATCAGCCGGTCCGACGCCTTGTCTCGCACATCCTCGTCCGCATCACCCGACGCGGCCCGGGCCAGCGCCGCTGGATCTTCGACCTTGCTCACCGCCACTCGCCGAACCTTGGCGTCCGCGTCGGTCTCGAGGACCTCCGCAAACACGGTCGGGTCATCCGTCTCCCTCAGTCCTTCAATTCGGACCGCAGAGTCGGCGTTCTTCCATTTCGGGGTGCCTTTGAGTTTGTCGATGATTCCCATGGGGGCGTTGGGTGCTGCTCTCTATATAAGGAAGGATCGTGCCGTACTGAGGGAGACCCGCAGCACGGTGTGTCGATCGGTTAACTAATCTGAAATCAGCGGTTTAACGGCTGATTCGCCAGTACTTTCTTGCGCACAAAAAATGCGCATTCTCCAAAAATCCGAAGTTCCGAAGTACGGATCCAAGAGTCATGCGGAGCGGGCGTAGAGGTCATTTCACCAACTCTGGGCGTAGCTCTCGGATCCGCCCCAGAAGGCCGGACCAAACCATCAGCGTACTGGCAAAACGTACCAACGGTACGGGAAAAATTTGGGTCAGCCGGCGAGGGTCAGGAGCGCCCCGGCGACGATCAGGGCCGCGCCAAGGGCGGTCTTCCAGGACACGACTTCGCCGAGCACGAAGACGGCGAGCACGATCGTGATGGCGAGGCTCAGTTTGTCGATCGGCGCGACCTTGGACGCCGGCGCCAACTGCAGCGCGCGGAAATACGCCAGCCACGAGAGGCCGGTCGCGATACCTGACAGCGCGAGGAAGAGCCACGACCGATTCGAAATCTGCGGCAGCGCACGGTACTCGCCTCGCGCAATCACGATGCCCCATGCGAACACGAGGATGACGACGGTGCGAATGGCAGTGGCGAGGTTGGAGGGAACGTTGGCGATGCCGATTTTCGCGAGGATGGCCGTGGCCGCCGCAGCGACCGCCGACGCCAGCGCGAACATCCACCAGGTCATGGGGTCAATCTACATCGCTTTCAAGGGCATCTCACGCGGAGGCGCGGAGAGCGCGGAGAAACCCAAAACAGCTCACCGTGAAGGGCGTGAAGCCCGGCGTAGCCGGGCCGCCAGGCCCGTCAGCTCCGCGCCTCCGCGTGAGATGCGTCTTAGGCCCCGACTTCGGCTTCCAACCGGGTGACGAGCTTGTCGAGCTGATCCACCGTCGCCTGCACGGTCTCTGGCCGCGAGAGATCAACACCGGCGTTCTTCAGCAGCGTCATCGGATGATCGTTGCCGCCCGAGCTGAGGAGTTTCAAGTAGCGAAGCCGCGCCTCTTCACGCGATGCCGCCGACCCTTCCGTCAACTCCGCCGCAAGCCGCGCCGCCGACGCAAAGCACGTGGCGTACTGATACACGTAGAACGGTGTGTTGAAAAAGTGCGGAATGCGCGCCCACGTGATCGGCGTCAGCGCTTCCTGATCGACCGAATCACCGTAGTACGCCTCGAAGATGGAGCCGTAGAGCGCGCTCAATGACTCGGCCGTCACCGGCACGTCGTTCTGCACCATGCGATGCGCTTCGAGTTCAAAGTTCGCGAACATCACCTGTGTGTAGAACGTGCTCGTGATGTTGTCGATCGCGTGCTGCAACAGTACGATGCGCTCATTCTTGTCGGTGGTCTTCGACAGCAGATGCTCCAGGAGCAAATGCTCGTTGAGCGTCGACGGCACTTCGGCAATGAAGATGGTGTAGTCGGAGTACACGAACGGCTGCGCTTCATGCGACAGCATCGTGTGCATCGAATGCCCCATCTCATGCGCCAGCGTGAACACGTCGTCGAGCGTCTCGCTCCAGTTCATGAGCATGTAGGGATGCACACCGTAGACGGGCGCGGAGTAGGCGCCGCTGCGTTTGCCCAGGTTTTCGTAGACGTCGATCCAGCGCTCGCGGAAACCGCGCCACATGCGCGCCTGGTATTCGGCGCCGAGAGGTGTGGTCGCCTCGACGATCGGCGCGAGCATTGTCGTGTAGTCGTATTTTCGGTCCCACTCCACGAGCGGGATGGAGAAATCGTAGGGGTAGTACTTGTCGAGCTTGAGCGCCTTGCGGCGCACGCGGTGATAGCGCTGCAGCGGACCGACGCCCGCTTTTGTCGTCTCGATGAGGTTCTCGAGGACGGATGTGGGGATGGCGTTGCCGTGCAGCGCGGCTTCGAGCGTGCTGTTGTAACCGCGCGCGCGCGCGTGGAACCAGTCGCGCTGAATGACGCCGTGATAGAGCGACGCGTAGGTGTTGAGCGACGCGTGGTAGGTGCCGTAGTGGCCGAGAAACGCCGCGCGCCGATCCGCCTGGTTGCGATTCATCGCGAGCACCGCACGGTACTGCCCGTACGACATCGTCACGGTCTCGCCGGTGCTCAGTTGCACTTCAGGAAACTTCGCGTCGGATGTTGAAAGGGCGCCGTACGCCTCATTCGGTGCCCCGGAGAGGCGCGTCGAGAGCGACAGCAGTCGTTCGCCGGCTTCGTCGAGCACATGTTCCTGCAGGCGGTAGACCTCTTCGATCGCGAAGCGGTACACAGCCAAGTCCGCGTTCACGTTCATCCACCCGCGCACCGTCTCGATCGGGATCGCGAGCAGTTCCGGATTGAACCACGCGGTGGCTTCCTGCCATCGCGCCATCAACGCCTGCACCTGCTGGCGGCGCGCGTTCACCGAGTTGTCGCGCTGGTCTTCGTCGTATTTGAGCGACGGGTAGAAGTAGACCGTGTAGGCGAGCTTGCCGAGCGCATCGTTGAGATGAAACGCGCTGAGTAAACGCTCGGCGCCCTGATGCAGCGTGCTCTTCAGCGCCGCGTATTCATCGATGCGCGCTTCGAGCCCTTGGCGCGCGGCGTCCCAGGCGTCCCAGGTCGGAAAAATGTCGTCGAGATTCCACGTGAACTCCGGGGCGATGTCGGTGCGATTGCGGGACATGGGCGTCTATTCTATGTGGACACCGTCACCGTTCGGCTCGTCTGCCCGCTCACGAGTGCTGCTGGCCGTCCGACTCATGGCGGCCACCTATCCCCGTGAACTGGCACGACTCCTGGATCTGGCGCTCAACAGCGTCCAGGGAGCGTTGCGCTCGCTTGAACGCGATGGCCTCGTGACTGGGCGATCGGTCGGCCGAACCCGTCTCGTTGAGCTCAATCCCCGCTATTTCGCGGCATCGGCCCTCACTGCATATCTCGACAAACTGATTGCGGCGGATCCGGACCTGCAAGCGCGCGTCTCGGCGCAGCGCCGCCGGCCCAGACGCAGCGGCAAGCCGCTGTGACACTGACGGCCTCGTCGACGCTACGTCACGTGGTCGAAGCCGTGTCGAAGGCACTGAAAGACCATGGGATTCGCGCCGTACTCACCGGCGGCGCCTGCGCGAGTCTGCACGCACGCGGTGACTACCTCTCTCAGGATCTCGACTACATCGTCCAAGGTCGGGTGACTCAAGCCGCGGTCGAAACGGCGCTTCGTTCCGTTGGGTTTTCCCGTCATGGAGCTTCATACCAACATCCGCACTCAGCGTTCTTCGTTGAGTTTCCTGTAGGGCCGTTGGCGATCGGCGCCGATGATCTGGTGGAGCCGGTCACGGTGCGTGTGGGTCGCACACAGGTGTTGAGTCTGTCGGCGACAGACTCGTGCCGCGATCGGCTCGCAGCGTTCTATCACTGGGCTGATCGGCAGAGCCTGGACGTGGCTGTGCGGATCGCGATTTACCAGCGCCTCAAGATGCCGGTCATTCGCGCATGGAGTATTCGGCAAGGGCATGAGGCCAGGTTCGCCGAGTTCGAAGCGGCGGTGCGGACTGGGCGCGGTGCCGCCCGGAAGAAAGTCGGCCGAAGGCCCAAATAACGCCTCCTCTGCTGTCCCCGGCCCCACCTGCCGATACCCCGTACCTGTGGAGGTTCGAGCATGTGGGCAGTGTTGATGACATTTCTATACGGTGCGGTGTTGATGGCGGTGGGTTTTGGTCTGGCGCTATCGGTGCGTGAATACGGCCGTCGGCATCCGGATCCGGCCTGGAAGCCGACCGGTTATCGCGTGCGCTGATCGACACGAGCGAGTAGTTGCGTTACTCATTATGTTGAGTGAAAATACTCAATACATTGAGTAAATTGTCACACCCCCTGAGGCGCGACCAGTCACTCGACCTGGCGCGCCGGTTATCGGAGCCGCGCCGGTTCATTCAGGTGGTGGCCGGTCCACGTCAAACGGGCAAGACGACGCTGGTGGAGCAGGCGTTGTCGCGGGTGTCGCTGACGGCACGCTATGCCAGCGCGGACGAGCCCACGCTGCGCGGGCCCGGCTGGATTGCGCAGCAGTGGGAGGCTGCGCGGCTGGCCATCTCGGGGCGCCGCGGCGTTGTGCTCGCCCTCGACGAAATCCAGAAAATTCCCGATTGGTCTGAGACGGTCAAGCGACTCTGGGACGAAGACACCCGGGCCAGGCGGCCGTTGAAAGTGGTCCTCCTGGGATCAGCGCCGCTGCTGATCGCGCGCGGACTCACCGAGAGTCTGGCCGGCCGCTTTGAGATCGTCCACATCGCCCACTGGTCGTTTGCCGAGATGCACGCGGCGTTCGGATGGACCGTCGATCAGTTCGTGTTCTATGGCGGCTATCCCGGCGCGGCGCCGCTCGTGAAGACGCCCGCGCGTTGGTCGCGCTACATCGCCGACAGCCTGATTGAGACATCGATCTCACGTGATGTGCTGTTGTTGTCGCGTGTCGACAAGCCCGCGCTCCTTCGGCGACTCTTCGAGCTGGCGTGCCGGTATTCGGGTCAGGTGTTGTCGTACACCAAGATGTTGGGTCAGTTGCAGGATGCGGGCAACACCACGACGCTGGCGCACTATCTGGATTTGCTGGCCGGCGCCGGTCTCGTGCGCGGCCTGCAGAAATACGCCGTCGACGACGCGCGCCGTCGCGGGTCGAGTCCAAAGCTGCAGGTACTCAACACCGCGCTCCTCACGGCATCCTCGGGTCTCACGCTCGCGGAGGCGCGCGCCGATCACGAGTTCTGGGGCCGTCTGGTTGAGTCTGCCGTGGGTGCGCATCTGGCCAATGCTGCGGCGTCTGGCATCTGCGAGGTTGGCTATTGGCGCGAACGCTCCGACGAAGTCGACTTTATTGTCACAGCGGGACGACGTGTGACGGCGATCGAGGTCAAGAGCGGCCGCGCGCCGACGGCGTATCGTGGCATCGAGGCGTTTGTCGCCGCCTTCAAACCGCACCGCACTTTGCTCGTCGGTAGCGGCGGCATCCCCCTCGAAGAGTTCCTCTCGCGGCCCGTGTCGCACTGGATTCGACCGTAGGGGCAGGAGCCGCGTATGGCGGGCTGGTCTTGAAGCCCGCCGAACCAAGGGGCGGCGTTCAAAACCACCCCGCCCTACGACTGACCTCGCAAATCCTCTGCCGGCCCGATAGAGGTTTTGTTGAGCCGTCCGTTGCCCAACGGCCCCACGGTGGGCAATGCGTTGCCCAACATTGCCTGAAACATCAACGCGTTGGGGTGACCTGCTCGGTGTTTTTCGGACCAGCTGAAACTTGAGAGAATGGCGCTCCTGTCCTGAGGAGCGCGATGAAGCAATCACGGTTTAGCGAAGAGCAGATGGTCAAGATCCTGCGCGAG
>Ga0114969_10000771_pt1 | contig 27710 bp, 31 predicted proteins | sample M_130807_MF_Meta_FD_87316 | JGI IMG/M metagenome (GOLD analysis project Ga0114969, IMG submission 87316) | Freshwater microbial communities from Lake Montjoie, Canada to study carbon cycling - M_130807_MF_MetaG | ecosystem: Environmental > Aquatic > Freshwater > Lake | place: Lake Montjoie...
ATATTTAAGGTTAAATGAATAAAAAAAAAATAAAAAATAAAAAATAAAAAATAAAAAAAAAAATAATAGTTTTAAGGATGGTACCTATAATTATTTTTATCCGTTGTGGAAGTAGGCATAGAACCAGAAAAATCTATTAAATAGGGTAGTCTAATATTTAAATTGTCAACCGATTTATACATACTTTTAACAAATAAATTTAATATTGCTACATAGGGAGTTGTTGCGGCATCAATAGGTAATCCTTGTGCGGTTTTTGGTATAGAATTAAAACTATTATCTAGTGCCATTTCAACGCCTTGTGCTTCATACATGTTAAAAAAATCATCTATAGTGATTAATGGTCCTTTGGAATAAATTTTTTGTATATTATTCTTATTCTTATTGTAAAACATGTCGCAAATTTGCTTGTTTTTTTTATCACAATCGTTTTTATTACAATCACTACCACATTTATCACCACAATTATCGCCACATTTATTACCACATTTATTACAATCACCACATTTATTACAATCACCACATTTATTACAATCACCACATTTATTACAACCATCACATTTATTACAATCATTTTTATTATGTTTTTTTATATAATCTTTTCTACAAATAGTTACCTTAGTATCAATGTTAAAATTTAAAATTGTTTTTAATTTACTGACATGTTTATTAAAATAAATTATAGATTCAACACTCCAACATTTTTTGGGCATTGAACATTCATATAAACTATCTAATGTAGATGTTAAATTAAATGTATTGCCACAAACATCAACTTGTTTATTAAGTGTTGTATAATTTACTAAATTTAGTGGTGAAATTTTAGTAGGTTGATGGATAATGTTATAATTTAAACTAAATACATTATTATCAAAAAAAAGTGTATGAAAATCTTTATAAGTAATGGGTACACACGACAAATCAAAATAATAATTTTTATTTTCTGTGCATTTTTCTATTAAACATCTGTCATTTAAAATAGCAAAGTCGACATATATATTATATGAACTATCTGGAATGTGCGACCATCCTACCGAAGGCATTAAAGATATTAATTTTGAAATAGTTGGTGTATATAAATTATTGTAGGATCCGAATGTATATGAACCATTTGAACTTATATCATTAAATACCGCATCGCCTATACACGTTAGATTGGCAGTGGTGTTTAATATAACAGATGATAACGCAGAACAACTATGAAATGCTTTACTGCCAAGAAATGTTAAAGCATTGGGTAAAATAATACCTGTCAAGGAAGAACAACCATAAAATACATTATTGCCAAGAAAAGTCAAATCGTCTGGTAAACTAATAGTTGGCAATGTAGTACAACCATAAAATGCGGCTGTATTTATTTTATTTATTGTAGGACTTAATGTTATAGTATACATATTTATGAAATTACTAAAAGCATTTATCCCAATTTCATAAATAATAGATATTAAATTTATAGAACTAATATCTTTTATTGTATAAGGCGGAGAGTGTGGTGGTGATAAAGAATTATTATACGTAATTATTACATTATTAATATCATTTTCTTGTATAACTTCACCACTATTGAAATAACATTGACTTGAATCTGTAAATGTGATTGTATTCATTTTATATAAATAACTACACTATTAATTATGTATATAAAAATAATTTATTTATAAAATTAAGTATATTGCATTTTAATCGAAGAATACTTATAGGCACTATATCTACTATAATTGGGAAGTCCTTTAATATTTGTATTATTAGGATCTATCCCGTTATTCGTAGCAGGATTACCACTACTATCAACAGTATCATATGCTAATACGGATGACCGGTAAATAGTCGGAACATTTTTAGATCCATCCACATTTTCAACAAAATAAATATTCGGCCATATATTACTACTAGGTTCTAGTATACCATCAACCTTATTGGCACTGCCATCTGCTGTGTTTGTTGTTACGGAATTGAAGTTGATCATAAATGGCCATCTTATTTTAATATCTTTTACGCCGGGTGTACAACTGCGAAATGTAGCAGTAATGAGAGCATTGACTAAACCAGTGTAAATTATTTTTCCACCTGATGGATCCAGCGGCAAACCAGTAGTAGTATCCATAACTAGACCTCCTGCTTCTAAAATATTAAAAAAATCATCTAATGTAATAGAACATTTAATATTACATTCATTTCCAATATCTGTTAAATATTTAATGTTTCCTAAAGTTTTATTAAATTCAAGAATGCTACACGTATCCCAACATTCAGAAGGAATAGATAAATCATATTCATAACCAGATTTAATCGTGTTGACGAGGTTAAAATCTACATTATCAACGCCAGAACTAGCGTAATTAGAAGTTTGATTGCTAAAAGAATTATATAAAACTTGACGAGCAGCGTTTGACAAGTAAGGTTGCCATTCTTTGCCAATTACACCAGTAAGCGGGTTAAAATCGGACGATTGTTTATAAAACATTGCTTGAAAAGAAGCATAAGATAAATATGCCGGTGTTAGATCAATAATGTGGGCATCTTCTTCTTTAATGACATTCATTTTTTGCTCAATCACGGCAACATCTACACTAATTCCAGAATATGTTGGGTCTGCTGTATAATAAGGTACACGACAATTAACACAATCAGTTCTGTTATCATTAATGCCACTATCGCAAGAACAGCTCATTTTTATAATATATATAAATATAATTTTATAAATATTACTAAATGTAATATATTATATAAACACAAAAATGAGTTGTGTATATATAATATTATGTTATTTTAGATTTGTGAATTAGTAAAAATCTTAACATTTTCTTCAATTTCGTTAAATGTAATATATTCTTTTTTGATTAAATCTTTTATGTAATCTAATATGTTTGCATCATACATAAATTTTTCTGGTTTTCCAATAATTAAATTATACAATTCATATTGTGGGTTCAGACGAATACGTGGCACTTTATACATTAATTGCGCAATATCTCCATTTGCGCTAAATAAATGAGTTTCAAGTGATTCTAATTCATCCGTGGTATCAATAGTGGTTTTAATAATAAGTAGCATATTTTCGTATAGGATTAATGTATCATCTCTTGACATTGTGTAATACATTTGTAATTTTTTTATGGTGTTATTTAAATTAAATGAATTTTGTCTTAATATTTTCCATTGCTTTGACATAATAGGTGTAATAAACATATCAAAAATATACTTTTTAAATTTAATTACATAATAAGGTGATGTGCTACCACCTCTACAAGAAGCGGATTTACCAGTTAAATTTAAAGTATTTATATTATTTTTACCAGTCAGTGATAATGTAGTAGTCATATTAATAATTAATGAGAATATAATGTAGTTATTACATAAAAACCAACTAACATTTTATATATTTTTTACTTACAATTACAAGATTTTTTCTCTTGATGATTATGATTATTATGATTATGATTATGATTATTATGATTATTATGATTATGATTATGATGTTCGTCTTCTTTATGGTTATTGTTAGCATAATTGCGTGGCATATTAGGATTATAAGTTGTTCTATCGTAACCCAACATAAATTTACACGCGTTTAATTGTTTACTATTACAATCAACAGATGTAAAATGTCCTGGATAATCATGACAACAGCAATTAGGTTGAAATTTTTTATGGTGATGTTCGTCGCCGTCTTTATGTTTATCTTTATCTTTTGAATGATGATGTGTAAAATTCATATATAGTATAGTATTATTATTATTATTATTATTATTTGCGCATGTTATCTCGTTCCCTAATTACCGATTGTAATACTTCACTCGGTATGCCAGATGCCATCATATATTGCGTGAGTGCCTTTATGTCTTTTGGAAAGCATGCGCCACCGAAAGAGAGTTGACCATCGTGTCCCGGTATAGTTGTGTGTTGTGGACTGATCCATCCATTTTTTAACATTAAATGTTTCACATGCGTATAAGGCACATTCATATGTTCACACAATAAATAAAGTTCTGTAAAATACTGAATTTTAGTAGCGTAAAAACTATTGCATGCCAATTTTGTTAGGGCGGATTCTTCCGATGTACATACTGATATTTCAGCATTGGGAAACAGGTTTTTATAAAAGTCCGTAATCGTATTAATATACGCAATAGATTGTTGAGTATGCCCGAGAATAATATGGGTTTGTGTTGAAAAATCTTCTAGTGCGGTACTCGCACTTAAAAATTCCGGATTATGTATAATGGTTAAATTTGGATATAAATTATTAATAGTAGAGCAATAGTCTGGTAAAAGGGTAGATTTTATTAAAAGTATTCCATTAAAATTATGTTCTGATAGCAATTTCAGCGTAGTATCTATTTCGGTCATATTATATGTTTTCAACTCTTCATGATAGATGGTTGGTAAACAAATAAATAAAATGTCACTATCCAACACGGAATCAAAAGTATTCAAATTTTCATTTTCATTTTTATTTTTATATTTATCATATACATTTATATGTAGGTTTATTTGAGTTTGGTTTAATAAAAATTGGTAGATAGCGTTACCGACAAATCCGCACCCACATATACCTATTTTCATTTATTTTTATTATATATATATATAAATTACTATAGTATAATCTCATAGTATAATCTCACAAAATGAATCAGAATAAAGATTTTCTTTTACATTTATATTTATATTTATAGTGTTGTCATCAGAAAATGATTTTTCACTAATAGTATTATATTCATCGTCATGTAAATTTATTATACTTGCCGGTTGAGAAATAATTTCTAATGTTGTACTATTACTATTTGTACTATTACTATTTTGAGTACAATATATACTAATATATTCGTCAAGTACCACACTCATTGCTTGATTGGACGTGGGTGTTGCCATTTCGATTGCCTCTGCCCCTATTTCATTCGCCACTATTTCATTCGCCCCCATTTCATTTGCGCCCATTTCATTTGCGCCCATTTCATTCGCACCCATTTCATTCGCACCCATTTCATTCGCCCTCGTCTTGCCCCATTTTATAACATCCATATATGCTGTGGAATATCCATAGGTCACTAATTTAACAAAAGACCCAAATAGTATAAAAAATAAATACGACATGTAAAAATAGACCGCATTTCTAAAAGATAAAGGTCTAATAAAAACAGGTATACATAAAGCATACAAGAATGGTATAAATATAATAATAGACAGGTATAACATTAGCATAGAAGGGTGTTCAATAATTGCCTTAATAAAAGCAATAGTTGCTATAAAAATAAAAGGGGTTAAACTATATGTTGCTACATTTACAAATGCCGATATGCGTTCGAAAATGTTAATATCAGGTAAATAAACCAGAAGCATATCATTCGTCATCGCACCTAAATTCCACCGCCTGCGTTGCGACATAAACACATCTACACTGGTCGGCACACTGGTATAGGCGATTGCTTTTAAAGTTTGCGTCGATTTTATATACGGATACATTGACAACATGTGACACACGTGGTTGCGATCTTCACTGGCATACGATCGAATATGATTAAATATAGATTCATCTGCCTCGGGCAAATAATTTAATACACTTAATATGGCATTGCCACAGGTTTCTTTTGAAACTCTTAAAATCTGATTGCACCCCGATAAACAATTTACTTTTTTTGTTATAGTAGATTGAGCATAACGCCGCAAACATTGTGAAAACATGTATTCGGCATATTGGTATAATATAAAAGGTGAATAATTACTTATTTTAGTAGAGGGTAGTATATCAACATAACCTACACACCCGTGAATATTGTTATCCTTTTCTATACTTTGTATGAGTTCGTAGGAACAATTATAGTCAAATATAGTATCGGCATCTATACCAATAATATAATCTATATTGGTGATGTAACTTTTTTTAAATAAATCAAACATGTATTTAAAGAAACTTTCAGATACAGAGAAACTAGTACGATTTATATATATATTATTATTATCATCATCGTTATGTAAATTATAATTAAAACATATTTTTCTACTCAATACTAAAGAGTCACGCTTACCATAATTTATATTTTTAATAATTAAAATAAAATCAATCGTTTCCATAAGGTGCGAGTAGACACCCGTATATACTTTAATTATATTTCTATTGTCGTCCCATGTTTTATAGTCGTAATATTCTCCCAATTCACTACTATTAATGTTTAATATATTTTTTAAAATGTTATCGGTGGACGTAGTATTACCTTTACCGGTAGCAATCCCGTCGCATACAATTAAGATGCTGCGTTTATCATTTTTCACCACTCTTTGTAGAGTTAATGAATTTAATGAGTCAGTCAATTCTTTTTCAGATTCATTATAACAAGGCACAATATATAAATAATTTTTCGCTGCGAATCTATTTTTCGTTTTATTATCATCCAATGCAGTCATTTTATGTCCGAGTATACAAACTACACTGAACGAATTAAGTATAGACGCCAATGCCAGGACGAATAAATAGACGTACCATTCATTTTCATAAATTAGAAACGTAGTAGAAAAGATTAAATTGATAATAAATAAAAATCCCGCAATCAAATACTTTTGAAATTTAAGTGGCATAATATATTAGTTTATTACTATAGTCTATTATTATTTTTAAAAATAATAATAACAACACCTTAACTCGTCACGCGATTCTATAATGTTACGTGACATTGGTCATTGGTCATTTGTCATTGGTCATTGGTCATTTGTCATTGGTCATTTAACGCGTAAACTTTTTCTTTTTCTTCATATTTTTTCTTCGCAATGTAGTATTTTTACCGGATTTGCGCGTTTTCGATTTGGATCGTGTGGTATTTTTGCGTTGTTTTTTAGATTTGCGTCGAGTTTTCTTATTTCCGCCGACGGGTTCAACCAATTGGGTATAATCCGACAATTCGATTGCGGGTTCGACACTAGGCATAATGTATGTAGTAGTAGATTCAGTACTAAGACCAGCATTTATTAAATAATTATCTACTTCGGCAGAGACGATACCATTTTGGTCGTTGGATATTTTTTTCCCAAGATTTGAATATAAATTCAGTACATCTGCCCGGAAATCTGGTCCGACCGGCGTAGTCGTCATCTGATTGAAATATTGTTTTATGTTAATATCTGCCATAAAGGATGAAAATAATGGATTACTTATACACAGACTACCAAAATTAATATCTGCTTCGGTTTGATTGAGTTCACCGAATGCCATGTTACTGAACATACTATTCAATGACGAAAACTGGTAATACATATGGGGGTCTACATTTAATGCGGTCATACAAATATCATCACGTTCACTATATTGGTTGGATGTAAAAAAAAGTTCTCGAAACCCATATCCATTTATTAGGGCAACAAATTTATTTTCATTTGTATTATTTTGGTTGGAATAAGATTCCACGACTTTTTTAATAATACTGCAAAGTACAGCGTAATAACTGATGTAAAGTTCGTAATCCCATAAATCTTCAATCGGGACATTTATTATTTGAAAATAATAACTTCGCACTATCATGAGTAGGGGGAGTAGTGGATGAAACGTAATCGCATCATTGATGAATAAATCACTAATAGTCTCTTTATCTGTAGAAGGTTTTTCTTTATCTTCACTAAAAAAAGCAGGTGCTTCGGAACGGGCAATGGATTCTTCTTGTTCAAAAGCGGCTCTTTTAGATTCAAGATTTTTATAAAAAGTTTCTTTAAATTGTAGCATTTTTTCTGCAATGCCAACTCCACCTGTTTGTCGAGTTATTAAACGTGAAGTTATTCGAATAAGTTCTTTTAACGTGGGATCGGAGTCGGAATCGGGAATCATAATGTATTGCTTCATATAGTTGGTAATTTTAGTGTTTCTATCACTATCACCTTCATAATTTTTATCACTGCGCAAAATATTGAAACAATACGTTAAATATTGTTCAATTGTATTATTATCTTTTGCGTTACCAATTTTTTTATCAGAAAACAAATTAACTAGGTTCAGATAAATAGGTGCCTTAACATTTTTATAATCTAATAAAAATTTATATTTTTCATTACTCCCACCAGATTGAGCACCCCCTTTGGTAGGTTGAGTAACCCCTCTGGTAGATTGAGTTGTGTCATCAATGTCCATAGGAATGACCATATTTGATGGTGTGATATTGAGATTATATTCGTTATCCTCAGGATATTTTTTACTTATAGCTTCATCTAGAATACTACTGCTGGTATTTACATTTATCGTATTTATAACTGGTCCTGGTATGGTCAACCGATTTTCATTTGTAGTTGTATCTACTACTATAGTATCTAATGCGATTTGTTCATCGACAATTGTATTTATTCTACTTTGAGATGCATTAACAAAGTTATCATTGAATACTATTAATTCTTTATCATTTGCAGTAGTATTGGGCAACGCAGCAGAACCAGCTACTATATTTTTATTTAATTCTTTTATTTTTGATAAAATAGCATCAATATTCTTTTTCAGATCTGTATTGATAACTTGAATCGCGGGAGGCGGAGTTCCCGCCGATACTTGATAAATATAATCTGTATTCATTAATACTTCTAGACAAAACGACAGCATATTAGATTTTAATTTGTCTATTAATCGTACGGGCATATTAAAATTATTAGCAGGGGGTGGTCCTACTAATTTTGTATACCATGAATAATAATAGTTATTTATTTTTTCTTTACTTTCTTTGTCTAATTTTGATAAATAATAAAGAAATTTACTTTTATCATTCATACAAGAAATAGTTTTGGTCTTGTCACCTGATTTTATATTTATCGTATACTCCTGCCATAAATTAATTTTTGGATGATTAGATATTTTCCAATCCATTGCCAAGAGATAATACGGGTCGGACGATAGTTTTTTTTTAATAGTATTATTATATACATTAGTGTCCGAACCAATAGGATGACTTGCAAATTGTTTAATACAGGCATCGCATTCAGCTAATAAATTATCATATTCTCTTTTAATACTTGCCGCTTTTTCATAAGTTATTGTAAATGTTTTTGAAGAGTCGTCTTTTAACTGAAATTTTAAATTAATGTTATCATTTATATAAGTAGGATAAGAATCTGCTCCTACAGGAGTAACTAATAAACTACTTTCCGCATCAGTCTTTATACTAAATCTAGTAAATGTATTAAAAAAATCATTATTATCTATAAAAAATTTTTGTATTTTATCCGTCACAATGGTAAAATCGGGTAAATAAGTTTTAACAATATTATATTTTATAGCACTTTTAAAGATAGCTTGTGTGTTTTTATTAAAGTCATCATAATTATTATTCTTTAAATTTGATTCAGCAGTATCGATGTTTAAATCTAAATCTATCTTGTTGCTATCATTAACTTTTTTGATTTGTTCTTTATATTCATTTAACGTTAATTTATTTTTATTTAAATTATTAAAATAATTCTTTGCGCGTGATTCTCTCCATAAATCTAAAAAATTATTCATAAATTTTGTTTTATTCTCAATTTCTTCATTAGGATTGGTAATTGTATACATTAATAAAGACGACTTACTTGGTTTATCTTTTTTTGGTGAATAATGGTGTGCAAACATAACATCAATACCCAACAACAACGCAAATGCTAATAAAATTCTGTCATGCGTAACTAAAAAAACTTTGGTAAAATCTATTGGTGCTGTTTTAACCAGTGTTGCTAAATTTTTTTTGACATTATTATCTGGTCTTTTATACTCGCAAAATTGTCTGGAACCATCTGCTATTGAACAACATAATAATGCTTGCAACCAATCACCCGATCTTTTCTGTTGAAATGAAGATGCCAATTCAAATTTTTCATTCTCATTCAAAGTTTTTTTTCCTAATATATTATTCATTGATTCAGCTAAATAATTTATTTCGTTACAATCACCACTATCATGAACGATACGTGTAGAGACGTTTGGTTGGTTTGATACTATTTGTAGAGTAGTAGATAATTTAGATGAGATGTACTTATTTTCATATTCTAGTTCAGACATTTTAAAAGTATAATTGGTAAAAAATTGACACATGGGCGAATTATTTTTATTGGATGAATCGTATGTATAATAATATTCGGTGTTATTATTAATATTAAATGGAATGGCGGGTGTAAAGTTTGTACCCCGCGATTTATACGTCTCTGAAAACATGGTATCGTGGAGTTTTTTTTTACTACCCGGGTCATTTTCAAGTTCTGACGCTTTAATTAAGTAAGACCTTTTGTTCAAAATTTTTCCAGAGGTTAAAATATCATCAATAGAAATACTCGTTTCATCAATGACGAAAGCAATCGTCTGCGGTATTGATTGGTCAAATTCTAATGTATTAAAAAATGTCTCAGCATCAATATATTTACTAGCTGCTCCTGAATCTGGTTTCACATCACAAAACCGCACTGTATATTTATGACCATTAATAGTTTCTTGTGACCAACTTTCTACCTTTTTAGGAGGTTCTTTATGTATTAGTTTAATTTTATTAAGTGGTATATGTAATGGGTCTTCTGATTTGAAAACACTTAATATTGCTTCATCTTCAGTAGGAATGGTTTTATTCTCTACAGGATGTCCTCCCTTGTAAGCCTGGTGTAAATAACCAGATGATTCAGGTTCTAGTATACTTGTAATGTTTGTTACCTTTCCACCAAAGTCGTGTGATGCGTCTGCTACAGCTAAATTCGCGATTATTATATTTAAATTATCTATGGTTATGTTGGTCGGACCAAGATTTTTATATAAACCATATTGACGGGTAGTGGTTTTACCTGGTGTTGCAGTTGCCATATATAATATATTTTTATTATATAATAAAAATATATTAAGTATTTGAATAATACTTATATTGAATTAAATTATATTTTAACTCGGGATAAACGAGAAAAAATATAATATGCTAAATGGTTATATATGCAGAGTACTATCATATAGGATGAACCCTACTACATATACCATTCCAAACAACCTTTGAGAAAGGTTGTGCCAAACAACCTTTGAGAAAGGTTGTGCCAAATCCAACCTTAGTTTTGCTATGCTTTTTACAAAGCAAAAGGTTGTACCAAATTAGTCTGGTGTTTGGTTGACTTTTACAAAAAGTCATTTCATTCTTTGATAATCCAATCCAAAGCAGACCATTCAGGTCAATAAAGTAGGACTGGAATAGTGCCTTTTTATGAAAAGCACAACAAAACATTTTGTGGTCAATAAGGTAGAATTGGAAGGGATTTTTAATTTAAAGATAATCCAATTCAAACAGACCACACCTTTTCCACCCGACTATGCTACAACTTTTTTAAATAAAGCACAACCCAAGTCCGCGAAGAAAGCAGAAAAGATACAAACAACAAAACACATAATATTTATTTGATAATCCAGAAAAAACAGACCACTTTATTTTTAATCGGTCAATAGTAAGACTGGAAACACTTTTGTATGCCGAAGCAAATGAGAAAAGTGCGACAAAACATGGTGGTCAATAAGTCAGAATTGGAAGGAATTTTTAATTTAAAGATAATCCAATTCAGGCAGACCACAGAACCTTTGTAAGCGAAGCAAATTAAGCGACTCAAATGAAAAAGGTTCACGAAACATACATTTCTTTGATAATCCAATCAAAGCAGAACCGATTTATTAATCAATACTTTTTAAAAAAAAGTACGCAAAAATTGCGCGAAAGAACTGGGGGGTCGTAAAATGATAACCCAATTCAATTAGATCAAATAAACTTAGTCGGTCAATAAATCATAATCTAGGTAAATACCTGTTAACGTAAATATGATTGGAAACACTTTTGAGAAAAGTGCGACAAAACGTAGGTCAATAAGAGTAGAATGGTATAATTTTTCCGCAAAAAGATAACCCAATTCCATCAGACCCCAACCTTTCGCCGTGGAACAAGTTCGAAAAGGTTGCGCCAAAACTTATTTTTAAATTTTTATTCTGTTTTTGGTTCAACCTTTTTCCAAAAGGTTGTTTTTGGTCCAACCTTTTCCCAAAAGGTTGTTTTTGGTCCAACCTTTTGAACTTGTTTCACTGCAAAAGGTTTATATGGGGCGGATGGGGATCGAACCCATGCGGCTTGGTAGCCAGTGGGTCTTAAGTCCACCTCCTTAACCACTCGGACACCGCCCCAGTTTTAACCTTTTTATAAGCGAAGCAAATAATTTGGTTGGTATTTTTTTTCTTGGTCAATAAAGTTGAATTGGATGGGTTCTAAATTGATAACCCAATTCTAACAGACCAAGATGAAGTGGGGGACTTTCACCCCCTTCTTATACACATATAATATTTTGTCTTTAAATTGTAATTTAATATATTTGATTTCTTCGGTAGACAGGTAAACGTATTCCATTAGATATAAAATAGTCTTCTTGACCGGTATATTCTTCTTCGTGAGAAAGTTCTGCGCGTGTCATACTTGTTGGATACAATGAAAATAACTCGTTTGCAAACAACTGAAATTGGGCGAAAGTCTGTATAGGGGCCTGCTCAATGAGGCGTGCGACAACAGAACCACTACTGAATGACATAGGTTTCAATTCAGTCCTACACAAAGGACACGACGTATTATTTTGTAACCATCTATCCAGACATTCTGTGTGAAATGTATGACTACATTCGGTTATTTTTTTAGTTTCCTCGTTGTAGTTTAATAAACAGATGGTGCATTCGCTTTGCATACACTCGCTTTGCATACATTCTTTCGTAGATTCCGTCATTTTATTAGTGTGTAAATACATTGTCTATTAATTTTTTAATTTAATTCAATTTTTTATTAAATATTAAATAATACTACTTATATTACTTAATATGAAGAGTTGCCTCATTTGTCAAAACGCTTTAACTCTGGTTACGATTGTAGATGGTTATTCTACACATGAATTTGCCGCAGCAGAAGATTGTGAATTTCATTTTATAAATCAACATCATAGTATATTGGATTGCTCTCAATGTAACAGCATTCATATATATTGTAATGAATGTAGTGGTTATGTTCAATTGGTAGAGCGAGATATAAATATGAATTATTATGTATATGGAACGCCAATGTATGCGTGGCGTGATTGTAATGGTAAATATGATTATACTACATTAAACATTGAATTAACTAAAAAATACAAAACTCACTTTCCGGAAGATTATGGTTTGAAACAAATCAAACAAAAATTAGTAGATGATAAGATTGTCAACACATTGGAAGAAGCAGATGAACTATATTGGGGTATAACGGATGCTCTCTTTGATCATTTGAATGATACAAAAACATTTAAAGTAGATGATTTAAATATATTTTGTTTGAATCCGAATGATGAACGCCTCATTCATCCTGCTGAATCAGGTATTGCTATGAAGGGTAGTGGGTTTAATATTCGTCATGGTTCTAATGCTCGGTGGTGTTGCGCGCACGGAGCATCAACAATTTATGGGACATAATGACTACCGGACAATTCTATCTGTTACCGACTACAACTTAAAATACTTGATAAGAAAATCTTGAAAGGATATATCCTCCTTTGACCAATTATGAGAATCAAAATTATACCATATTGAACCATAATGTATGCCTGAACCTAGATAAATATAATAACTACTTTCTTCGCCTTGTGAAATTGTAGCCATACATTTATCCAATTCATCACCCTCGTATTTCAAATGTTTATCTGCTACTTCGGGTTCATCATTAAAATAAATATCTTCTTCCCATATACGTGTTGTATCATATGGAATACATATTTTTTCTTGCTGTTCTTTCGTAGGGAACTCATTCAAATCAAATGCAATTTTTTCATAACAAATATGACCCGCATATATTTTTCTAGACACCTTTGTTAAATAACTATATAGTGCACTACCCTTGAGTTCTTCCGTTAATATAATGTGTTTTTGTGTAAGAACATTATTTACTTCTTCTGTCGAGTAAGGTGGTTCTAATTCTTTGCCTCCATTCAGTTTCATTTGCGTATAAAACTTGTAATTTGCCCAGTGGATAGAGAGGTCAGAGTTTAAGACGAACACCTGCGTCATACTTTTGAGAAAAGTATCGCAAAACCCTTTAAATTGTTTTGCTATACTTTTGTTAAAAGTATTTATAAATTGTTTTGCATACTTTTGTTATAAAATTGATATAAATAGTTTTGCGGTACTTTTGTTAAAAGTACAAGTAGATATGAACTTGATTTATTTTTCGGGCACAGAGGACACTCAATTCAAATTTATCATTTCCGACACCGAACGGCGTTCCATTTGGTTTCCTTGTATAATAGATGCTATGGAAGGATTAAAAGTAGATATTGGTAAAGCCAAGAGTCATGTTAATGTAGAACGCTTCACTAATGTAAAATTTATTAGAGAGCTAACCTATCATTTAATAAAAAAGAAAGGCGGCAATCTTCTGAAGGAAATTGACACCTACATACATTGGTTCAAATGTAAAAATAGTAATAGTGATTTTAACCTAGATGAAGAGTTGTATACGACTGCGCTCTTTACCAAACTGGATGAAATAGAAGCCAAAGGCGTTAAAGAGTATGTGAAAGAGTTTTATAACATGTTTGAAATGTCTCTAGGGCATATGCTTTGGTTCAACTTAAAAGAGGAAATAAGAACTATATTATTTGAACAAGCCGGCGCCATTTCACTCGGTATAGATGATATGAAACTAAAGATAGAAACAACGCTTTCTCCTAGAGAGTTCTTTGCAAGGTTGCCCCACGATTTTCCGCATTGGTTTATTGATGGGACATTTGAGACGGGTTCGTATAAAAATTTCAGGGAAGATTGATACGCGTTCTTTTCGTATGCGAATGCCCCGTGCCATATTTGCGTCTCGCTTGCGTCGCCAACTTAAAGGCTTTTTTATTCGGATTACACCCTTTCTGTAAAATAGTATAATCAATCGCTGCTGCTTTACCAGCGGTGAGAGCACTCGCTAATCGGGCATATCCCCACGAGTGCGCAGTTTGATTGGGTCGTGAACCGGACGAATAATAGGCGCCTTCGCCTTTTTTCACAATTTGGTTTAATGCGGAGAGAGAACAACCCGTTTTTAATGCCAATTCTTTACTCGGTCTTATATTATCTATAGCATATATCTTTTGAGCATTGGCGATATGTTTTGAAGGTTTATTTTTATAAGAGGGGATGCGTTTGCGTGTATAATACTTATTTTTTTTGTATAAACGTCTTGATTTAAGTAGCATGTTCAGTTGCTGACGCTTATCTTTTTTACTTAAGTTGGTCGGAACATAACGAACGGGTAAGTTTATATTGGGTTGAGTCATCTACTATTATTTAAGAAAATAATATATTATCATATCTACTTAAATATAGAGTCTTAGTAATATTAACAACTACATCTAGAATGGCTGCTTCTGCTAACACTTATTGCCACTCTGTTTTGGGCGGATACGAAGGTGGATGGAAGGAACAACCTACATGGAGCGACGAATGGAAAACAAATTCTGCCGGCGTTGTAGAATGGATCAACCAACCAGCAGAATCTCTCGTGTGTAAAACCGATAATCTAAAATATATTGAGCGATTGCTGATTCTGGGCACAGGTCAGCAAAATAAATACAAGTCGGGTATTTCGAAGATTTCCGAGGAAGACCTTTTACTTGTACAGAAAGAAATTGACTCAACCAATTGCTACAAATTGCTGGATTTGGTCGCAGATATTTATTTGAAAGGTAGAGCGCCCAAGCAAGATATGACGATGCATGTTCTAGCACTGATTTGCCGTAGTAAGACGAATGTCACTTTGCGACGAACTGGCTATGAATTGGTGGGGAAGTTGCGGACGCTGTCGCAATTGTATTTGTTTCTTGGGTTTTACACGGGGGGCACGCCCCCCTCACCCCCCATTAAGGGTAAGAAAGGCAGCAAGATTGCCACCACAACTGATACAACCTCACCCGCAACGAAGGGGTCATCTTCTCCCGCATTGGGGGGTCAAGGGGGGATTGCCCCCCTAAGTAAAGGATTTGGTCGCGCTTTTAAAACCGCTCTCAATCGGTCATTTCTTAAGAAGACCCCAACCCAACTCGCGTATCAAGTCACCAAGTATCAGAAGCGAGGCGATTGGTCTTTCAATGACATTATCAAGTGTACTCACTTGCGCACCGGCACGGGGGAAAATCGCAAACGTAATACCAAGTATCTTCCGAGCGATTATCAAGCACCCGCAATCAAACCCGCTACTGCCATGGATTTGGTCTTGCGTTACAGCATGTATGGTATGGAAGAGATGACCAAACTCGCCACTGCGTTTAAACTCAACAATGACCCTATTTATGAGTATTTGTGGGCTGTCAATCGTGTCAAGAGTATGACTAAAACTGATACTGATGATTTAATTCATCTCGTCCATAAGTATCGTCTTGTTCGTGAGCATTTGCCGACGTGGTCTATGAAGAGTTGCCAAGTGCAAAAGGCGTTGCTGTTTGGTGATTATCGTCGTGGAGAGGCGAACCCCCCACCGATGACCGCCCTTCTACGCAACTTGGCATCGCTGACCAGCATCGGTCTATTTGAAGATAAGGAAATTCTTGCTTTGGTTGTTAAGCACTTGACCGATAAAGACGCCGTACAAAAGTCGCGCATTCATCCCGTGAATGTGATTATCGCTTGGTTTATTTATCGGAAGGGTCATGGGTTCAAGGGCAAGTTGACATGGACGCCTGTGCCAGCGATTCGCGATGCTTTGGAGCAAATGGCATTTCTGGCTTTCGCCAACGCCCCGCCCACCACGAAGCGCTATGGTGTCTTTATTGATGGGTCAAGTTCAATGCTTTCAGAAACGACTTTTCAGGGTCTCAGTAATGCGGATATTGCCGCTTTGCTGTCTCTGGTGATTGCGCGGTCAGGGCAGGGACATTTGTTTTATGTCTTTTCATCCAAGAATACAGGACGTCGCCTCTTTCAAACCCCATCTCACTCCAATGGGTCTCCCCCAACAGATAACACAGGTCTCTACGACGTCGGTCATCACATCCACGCCAACTCTACTTTTCAAGAAGTGCTGGATGCCGTTCAACTTTCAAACTGGGGTTCAACCGACATCAGTAATGGTATTCGGTATTTGGAGCATTCCAATAAGCACGTGGATGCTGTCATTGTTATTACGGATAATGATATTAACACCGGTGAGAAACCGCTGGTCGCTCTCAACTCGTATCGAAAGGCGATTGGTAATCCCAATGTCAAGTTGATTACTCTCGCCGTACAACTGAACGACCTGACGATTGCTGATCCGAGTGATAAGGGGATGCTGGATATGTGTGGATTTGACACCAATTCATATCAGGTGATGCATGCCTTTACACATGAGACAGCATTTGGCGCGGGAGGAGAGAACGATGGAGAAACAGATTAAACAACAGAAAGAAAATATAAAAATATAATTTAAACATTATTTATTAAATATTAAATAATGTCTGCTTCGGTAATAAACAAATTTAAGTATAATGAATGTGGCGACCTATTTTATGCTTTATATAAATGTTCTAGTTGTGAAAAAAAAGATATGTGTAGTAAGTGCATTGCTTGGGCTTATGTAAATGAAGACGACGGAGAAGAAAAACGACCTTTGTGTCTTGAATGTTTTGACAAAGAATATGCTGATATAACAATAGATACTGCCTCTATTAAAACATGCAATGATTGTCAAAAACTATGTCGGTGCGACTTTTCTACCTGTTGGCGATGTCATAAAACCGATATTTGCGACGATTGTATTACGACGTATCGTTATGATGATGGAGAAGAATTATGTACTGCGTGTAGTCAAGCAAAGATTAAGAATGATGAAGAGAGGGAACGCGCTTGGAGAGAAGAGTATAGAAAAAGACAACCAACAACCTTTTGAGAAAAGGTTGGACCAAAACCACCAACAACCTTTTGGACCAAAACCTTAAGCATATTTTTGGATAAATCTTTTTAAAAAAGTTACTTAATAACATTTTATTTATAATTATAAAATGTCATTTCCAATAACTTGTAGTGAATGCGACGACTGGTATACTAATGAAGATGAGTTTGAAACCTGTTTAGATTGTGGAAAACTAAATATTTGTTCCTATTGTATTAGAACATTATCGCAAGATGGTAACTCTTATTATGGTTGTATTGAGTGCTCTGATAAAGAAACTGAAATGATTGAAAAAAGAAAATTAATGCGTAGAAAAGGATTTATAGCTTCGGTTAGGTTGTCGTGTGCGTATAGAGGCGTTTTGGATGATCCAGCGATGATAGAACTTGATAAAGTATTGGATGATTATTTAAACAATGGCACTCTCTATTTAGATAAAGAAATTATGATTGTGGATAATGATAAAGTAGATAATGATAAAGTAGATAATGATAAAGTAGATAATGATAAAGTATGTGGTATCAAGTATAAAATGATTTTGAATCTATATAATTATAATTGCTTGAGAAGTGATACATTTACTATTTCACAAAATGTAATACTATAAATGTTTGGTGCAACCTTTAACCAACCTTTTTGAAAGGTTGGTTAAAGGTTGGTTTGGCGCAACCTTTTTGAAAGGTTGGTTAAAGGTTGGTTTGGCGCAACCTTTTTGAAAGGTTGTAGGAAATAATAATAGAAAATACAAACGCAGCACTCCCCCAAAATCCAGCCCCCGCTTTTTTATAATACTCGTTCATAGTAGGACCGAAAATTTGAAAATAATAAATAATAATATCCGCTATATAACCTACCGGTGCGGCTAATAAAAGAAACAACCCCAAATCCATAATTGTTTTCGGATATAAAAATTTAAATAATAATTTGCTTATCAACATAGTAATGACCAATACATTCACTAATGTAATACCCGCATAACCAGCGGATATTAGTAGAGAATGATTTTGAAAATAAGGTTTTAATGCTCTAACAGCTTCGGGAGATGTTCTTAACCGAGATAATATATTTAAACCTATATCGGATACAGCGGATATTATAAAGTTTACAACTATAAATAGTAGTAACATTTTCGTATATAATTTATTTATATAATAAATTGAATTAAAGGTTTATTTATAACCTTTATTAAATGGCAGCAAAATTAGGTGACATTGCCAGTAAAACAATGACGCGTTATATTAATGTCAGCGTGAATGGGGTCATTCCTTCTTTATTTATGGGAGCGGGATTTGCCCATGCCATAGAGAAAAAAGAGTACCACTATTTACCCTGTTTTCTTTTTTTACCGGTTTTAAGTACTGGTTTTTTACTCTATGAGGGGAGAGACGACGTAGTGCGGTACATACATCGGAAGATTGAGAATAAATACTAACCTCTATGTATTTTATCGTTTTAGAGAATAAGGTATTCTAATGTCAAATGTGAATTTAGTTTTTTTGGTTCTACCTTTTCTTAAAAGGTAGAAATAAAATTGATATAATACTAATTTATTATTATACTAATAATAATGGAAGAAAAGATTGAACGTGTCAGACAATATTGTCTCTATTTTCTAGACAACACACCAGATTTGTCGAAAGATTGTACAGATGAAGAATTTGATGCCTACTTTATAAAAAAATATCCTCTACTTAACCACGCAGGTTTGAGTAATGGGAAGACGGAGTGTTTTGATATGGCGGATGCGATTTTTGCAATAAAACACCCACAAGCGAACGAGATAAGCAGTCTACTCTATAGCAGTGTATTTATTAGTGATTTTTACGCTTCAAATAAGATTAAACTAAAAAAGATTTACTTAGTTTTGAAAGATGATCCATTAGCAACCTTTTAGCAATTCCGCTTGCGGTCGGGTTTAAAAGGGGACTACGCCCCTTTAGGTTGGACCAAAAATTAACTCAACCGGACGGATTGATTTTTGGTTCAACCTTTTCTCAAAAGGTTGTTGCGGAATTGATGTGCTTCCTCCCCGTAAATGAATATCGTACTCCCTCTACTTTTTTCTCTACAGGAATTCCATGTGTAAATTCCTTTTGAAAATCGCCACCCATATGAATAATACTGCCCGAGGTGGTCGGGATATCCATTATTATTTTTTTCGTCAGCTTGTCTCGGATGCGAAACTTTCTGACCGCCCCGTGCGATATGGCAATGACTCCGCCCTCGTCTATATTCTGCTCGTCGTCGCTATGATCGCTAATATAATTTTCACCACCAATGTATTTATTCACTAGAAAGGCATTATTTTTTAAACCAAACCGCTCGTTCAAGAGTTGCATTAATTTGCTTGAGTTTGATTTTAAAGGTTTGGCTCTCTCAAGTTGTCCTGAATAATAATAGCCAATGGACTCGTTGGAAAAGAAACCGATGCTTCGTCGCTGGAACACCGTTTTGCCGTACATTCGAAGCGGTTTATTAGCAACCAACTCATCTTCAACCTCTGCGATACATTTCAATATTAAATCGGCGTATTCTTCACCTGAATAGATGTTTAAGAAGGATTTTTCTGTTTTTATTAGGGGGGTACCCCCCCTCAGCCCCCCATTCACGAGATTAGGATCGGATACTGGTAATGTGGATGCAAGCGGAATTGTTGTAGCCATTTTGTATTTATTACAATATATTATTTATATAATGTAATATCAATTTTATAAAAAAGTGTCATAATGTTTTACCATATCTACTGCGTTTGCACTTTTTCAAGAGTGTTTAATTTCTATTTTATTCGATGTCGTTATGTATAATACTACACCGAGAATAAATGCAGAAATTCCATTTGCCACCAAAACCGCACCTATTGTTTCACCATAATTAAGTGACATTTAATAATAAACATACTTGTAATACTTTTAAGTTTATTTAATAAACTATTTAAATAGTTGAAACTATACATATTCAAGTGTATAAAGATGGCAAGATTTCTAAAATTAACTACTATGTTATTGAATACAAATGACATTCATAAAATAATGATAAATCCAAATAAATATATCATTCATATTGAGAGTAAAAAGTTTGAGGGTATTATGGGCTTCATTATTCCATTTGGTATTGGAAGACACCTTTCAAAAGTGGAAGAATTGGAAGTGTGTGAAACAAAAAATCCACTAGATTACAAAATGGTTTCAAATGTAGAAGAATTGGAAGTGTGTGAAACAAAAAATCCACTAGATTACAAAATGGTTTCAGAATGGATTGATAAAAGTATATAGAACATTTTAAATAAAATTGATTTAAAATGTTTTGCTGTACTTCCGACTACAAAGCGCAAACGTAGTAGATAGAATGGAAGCAGCAATACTGAAAGCAGTTAAGAACATGTCGCTCACAGAGCGTTATCGCTTAAAAATATTGCTCAAGGAAATGTTTGAAGAAAAAGAAATCGTCTATCTAGATACACATGCTTTTGGAAGAATATCTATGCTAGATTGGCATTATAAAGAACCTTATCAAGTATTCTTATGCAATGAACATAAAGAAGTGGAAATTACCTTACACGGATGTCACGTGTGTGCTTCTAACCACAAACGAAATAAAGATAAACTAAAGGAAGAAAAAGAGGAGGAGGAAAAACAATTAGATGAACAATGTCAGAAAGAGTTGGAAAAGTTGTTAGAGTAAATGGGTTGTGCCCCCCGACCGCAAGGACAAGGGGCAAGCGAAGCATATAATATTTATTTAATATATATAATGAAGAACCAGCAGAAACATCACTGGTCAAAGAAATACAAACGCAGTATTGATTGTAGTAAACCGAAAGGTTTTTCGCAACGTCAACATTGTAACTATGGACGTACGAAAACTGGGCGTATTATCAATAAACGAAGAGAAGGAAATAAAACTATAAAAAAAAGAAAATAATTTTTATACCTAAAACGCCGTCTTTTATGACGAATCAGGGGTTACATTTTACAAAAAATTTGTATAAAAACACTTTTTTGTAAAATATTTTAATTTACGCTTATGACTTGCTACGCGTATGACTTGCTTCGCTTATGACTTGCTTCGCTTATGACTTGCTTCGCTTATAAATTCAACTCCAATCTCAGTTTCTCTCTAAACAGAGGGTCTTTAATATATTGTAAAGCCCGTCCATTTTGTTGGACGGCTGCTAAACAGAGTTCATACGTTTGTTCTTTAACATAGCGTATCACCAATCCACTTTGTTGGACGGCTGCTAAACAGAGTTGATACGTTTGTTCTTTAACATATTCTAAAGCCCATCCATCTTGTTGGACGGCTGCTAAACAGAGTTCATACGTTTGTTCTTTAACAAATTGTAAAGCATATCCATTTTTTTTGACGGCTGCTAAACAGAGTTCATACGTTTGTTCTTTAACATATTTTAAAGCATATCCATCTTGTTGGACGGCTGCTAAACAGAGTTCATACGTTTGTTCTTTAACATATTGTAAAGCATATCCATTTTGTTGGACGGCTGCTAAACAGAGTTCATACGTTTGTTCTTTAACAAATTGTAAAGCATATCCATCTTGTTGGACGGCTGCTAAACAAAGTTCATGCGTTTGTTCTTTAACAAATTGTAAAGCATATCCATCTTGTTGGACGGCTGCTGAATGAAATAAAAAATAATATTTAAAATGACTTAAAGACTTTTCATTAACTTTAATATATACGTAAAATTGAAATCCTTTCCCCTTATTTTCTTTAAGATATTATCACAATAAAAGAAGATGGACTACATCAGTGTCACGGAAACCGACCATTATGCCACAGATGTACAACATCTAGAGCAGTTGTGCGATTATATCATAAACGAAATCCATGTTAATAATGTTTCATGTGAAATAAACCGCCGCTTACAGACCGATGGAATAATAGATATGCCAGCAATTTTAGATACGTGTCGTGAAACTATTAAGCGCAAGTATCCGCTTATTCAAGCAAGCGTTTACGAGTTTGATGTAGCAGTAAATGAAATGTCAAATCTTCTTACCCAATTAGAGCATCAGCAAGATATGCCGCTGAGAGACCTATTTCGCACTATTTATAAATCGTATCATAACTACATCAATCAAGGATGGAAGGATGCCGATGCGTTTCGCATATGGTGTGATGAAAATGAAGAGATGTATGGACAACTCAAGATGATATGTAGAAAACTAAAAAAAGAACCAAGAGGTATTATTGATGGGGTGGGAGATATTGTTTACGTTTAAACCAACCTTTAAAAAAGGTTGCGCCAAACATTGTAGGCGAAAATGTTGAACAATATATAAAAAATTGAAATGCTTTTTATATATTTAAATAAATGCATTATTATACAACAAAAGAGCACTATGGACAATCTTGAATTAGAGCAAAAGGCAGAAGCGTGGGTCAGATCTGTTAAAAAAGCAGAAGAAAAAATAAAAAGAGAGGAGGAAGAACGCAATCCCAAACAATTTAATAAACAATTTGCAGTTCCAGCGTCGGCGAAAGCCCTTGCAGCGAAAGCCCGTGAAACGTCCGAGCGGCAGAGAAACCGTCCGCTGAGCGGTTTTGTTAAACCCAGACTTATCAGCTCGGAGCTCGCGTCGTTTCTCGGCAAGACCGCAGGCACTGAGATGGCGCGCACTGAGGTGACACGTGAGATTAACGCTTACATTCGCGAGCACCAGCTCCAGGACAAGAGCAATGGTCGCATCATCAACGCCGACAGCAAGCTGTCTTCTTTGCTAAAATTGAAGGCGGGTGAGGAGTTGACTTACTTTAACTTGCAGCGTTATATGACCCCGCACTTTTTAAAATGACAAACTAAATAAAAAACAGGCGGGGTTTCAAAGGCTTGCTCAACTTCGTATGCGCTGGCGGGCGGCAACCCCTTTCCTAAACATTCACATTAAACGTATTATAATTATTTAACCTCTTTAATTCTTTTACAATAAAAACAGATTTAATCTTTTTTAGTTCCGTCATTGTATGAATTTCTACTATTTTATCATATATTTTTTTAGGTAAATATATTTCTTTATTATTAATATCTACACGTCTTGTTCCTGTTCCTCTATTTGATTCTATATTAGAATAGGCATTATAGACATAGAGTAGATTATCCAAAATATGAAATCCTATATTGCGGTCAGGTAAATAATGTTTGGTAACAATTTGATAATCATCGTGTACGATATTGATATACACTTTCTCTTGATAGATGATACATAATTTGCCTTTATTGTTGCTGCCAGAAGACAACTTGACATAAGAACTGAAATTGCCCATCAACCTTTAAGAAAGGTTGAACCAAACTTTTTATATCAATTTTTAATAAAAGGTTGAACCAAAACATTTATTTTATTTTTAACATCTACTTTGTTTGCGCTTTTCCCACTTACGTACTTCCTTCAATATACAATTTATATTAAAGGATTTCAAATACTCTTGGTCTTCGTATATCTCAACAATTTTATCAAATGATTTTTGAGACATGTAGTTATCCTCGCTATATTTCAATGGCGTAAATGTCAGAGGGTCAAATGAATACACGTATAGAGTGTTTTTTTCAATATGAAATCCCAAACTTACCTCTGGTAAATAATATTTAATACTTTGTTCCGAATAAAACATTTCTTTACCGATAGAATCCGTCCTGTTGATTGTATTGTGATGCATGATACATAATTTGCCATTCATGTCGTCCAGAGGTAACGGAGAGTAGGAAGAAGAGCAGATACCCATCGCAACAACCTTTTGGAAAAAGGTTGCACACTGCGTGCGTAAAATATATACTTTTTTGTGCTTATAAAAAATAATAAAATATATAATTCAATTTTATATAATATAAAAACAATTTTTAATAGTATATATAAAATAAAAAATGGGTAGATGTGAATCCGCATTTGCGTCCATTGGCATTAAGATTTTACTATCTGACCTTGTATCGCAAATAAATGTCACCACTATGCATCTGATAAAAAAGATGTTATACGATGGATGTATTGAAGATAGCAATGATTTTTACAATCAGGCGTTTGAGCAAATTATAGGCGACAATGGAGTAGAAGAAAATGCGGAAGAGTTCAAAGAGTATTTAACGCGTAAGTTTACAGAGCGTGTGGGTCATAATGATTCTCTACTGGAAAGATACTTATTAGTTCCAGTTGAACAACTTGTCTCTAATGATAGATGGGGATGGAGTAGAGAAGGCACGAATGCTATGTCTTCCCCTTTGGAAGATTTTGCCGATGATTTACCTAACCAAATAGCAGCATTTAAAGAAACCTATAAAGAAATAAAAAACTTTACTTTTGTTTTCATGATTAAACAATATGCTGGATAAAAACGCATTACAAGTAATACGCTGATTTTTTAAGACATTTATTTATTCAGAGCATTTTTCATCTAGCATTTCTTTGGAAAACCTAACCTCCGTTTTATCTTTATTGACTAAATAATATTTATTAGTTCGGTGTCCTACATATATTTTTAATACAAATGTTATTAAATTTTTATATGGGAAATACATAGTAATAGTATTATTATTTACACATCCATCCTCGCCCTGATAGAATTCATATGCTTCAAAAATACATCCATCTTTAATGGATGAATTTAATTTTTTACAAATCGTATTAACCATTTCATTTTTTCCAGTAATAATATTAACATAACATTCAATATTATCCATATCAATATTTGTATCATAGTTAAACAAAAACTTATCATTAATCAATACTACTGGTGGTGCATAATCATCCTTAAAATGATATTGAATTGAATTTGCTTTACACAACTCTTCAATTTGAGATTTTAATTCAGTATTTTCAGTCATTTTATATGTTATGATATGTATTAGTATTTATTTATGTTAATAAATAAATCAATTTTTTATTTTAATGTTGCTTCGCATACGGGCAGAGTGCCCTATTCGCAAAACCACTTGCCATGTACGACATACGACTTGTGTCTGAAGCACTGGCAATTGACATCTAAATACGAATATTTTGTTAAAACACAATCGGTTTCATGAACGACTCTACTTTTTCTTTTGCTTTCTTTTTTCAAATTGTATTTGTTGCAAAAGTCTACCAGTTTTTTTATATCTACAACTACTGCTACGTTTGCTTGTGTTAACTGCTGTGCTTGTTCCATTTTGATATATAATTTTATTTATATCTCAAAATAGTATTCAATTTTATATACTTTTACAAGTCTTCGTCTATATGTTCCTGAATATATTTAATACGATGATATTGTTTATAAACAGAGTTCATAAGTAATCCATCTGATAGTTCACCACTTTCACAATCTACTATTTGTTTATGTAAAATATCCGCATACGCTTTATCATAATTTATATCTGCTTTTTTAATACCTTCTACAAATCTTACATCAATATACTCTTTTAATTCTTCCGGCACAGATTGACACAACAAAAATGTTCCATGACCACTACACTGCTCCAAACCCAGTTCTTCCACCAATGTAATCAGTTTTGTATCAATGCTATAGGCCTTTCCAATATATTCAAACTCTACTCCATACCTTTCGGCATAAGCGTTAAAACATATATCTGAAATACGTAATGGAGTAGAATAACTACTACTATTATAAAGGCATTTAATGAAAGGACAGAAGGGTTGATTTTCAGATGATGACATCTTTTTAAATTCGTATATTAATAGTAACTAGAAAATTTTTATATCAATTTTTTCACAACAACCTTTTGCTGTGGAACAAGTTCAAAAGGTTAGACCAAAAATCTTTGTCACTTTACTTTTTTCGTAATGATATAAAATAATACAAACCAAAATATCAATAGACATGTTCCTATTATACAATCTTCCAATCGTGGAGAAATAAAAGCACATTGTTGCTCACAAGCATTTATAAGTTTTTGTTCCAATGACATATTTTTAATAAAAGTATCGCAAAAACCCTTTATATTTGTTTGATAAAGGTTTAGGTCAAAAATTAGTGGGTTTTTGGTACAACCTTTTTTTAAAAGGTTGTAAATATAGTCTCATCCGGTATTTCATTTATTTTTCTCGTGTATAACATATTCATCTTCTCCTTGATATAATTAATTCTCTGGTATTTTTGAACTGCGTCTTGCGGAATACAATCGCATTGTTCCGCAGATGACCAAACACTACTCATTGCATAGTTAAATTGTCTTGTACATTCACAATTGTGTTTCATCAGTTCGTGTAGAACATCCGCATAGGCATTATTATAATCTGTATACACATTTTCCTGCCCGTCGTAATCATAAATTGCTATATAAGGTTCCATTTCTTTGGCAATCCACCTTACATCCAGACGGATACACGAGGGCGAACCACTGCATTTCTCCGACCCCAATAATTCAAATACTTTAATGAGTTTAGGATTGGTTCTACAACCCATAATATCTTTATCCAATTCTTCCTGATATAATTCCTTGTATTTATCACGACACTCTTGCGAGACATCTATCCCGGTATAACCAGAGTTGTAAAGATATTTAATGAGAGGAATTTTGGCAAGATTAGATTGAGACATTTACTACTATTAATTAAATAGTAAACTATATTTAAGTAATTTAATAATTATACTATAATATTGCAACAACAAAATTCAAATACTTATCCCCACCCAGACCGACCGCAATCGCAATAAAGACGGGTGTCCCCGACCGACCGCAATCGCAATTAAGACGGGGGTCCGGGGGTGTCCCCCGCCGAAAAAATTGAAATGCTTTTACTTGAGAAGGAAAGAGCATATAAAAAAGAAATGGAGTTCAATATGAAAGAAGTGCTACAGCGCGAGATGGAAAAGTACACGACGAACGTGGTGAAAGAGGCA
>Ga0114969_10000772_pt1 | contig 27700 bp, 26 predicted proteins | sample M_130807_MF_Meta_FD_87316 | JGI IMG/M metagenome (GOLD analysis project Ga0114969, IMG submission 87316) | Freshwater microbial communities from Lake Montjoie, Canada to study carbon cycling - M_130807_MF_MetaG | ecosystem: Environmental > Aquatic > Freshwater > Lake | place: Lake Montjoie...
ACAACACTTGTATACAATAGTATTAATAATAGACTTAATGATCAACCAGACAAGTCTGTTCTAAATGAAAATAATCTAGACGAGTATATTAAGAATTTAGTAAATTTTTTCAAAGAAAAAGAGGCGGCGGCGGAGGCGCGCGGGGCGGAGGCGGCGGCAGCGGTGGCGGCGGAGGCGGCGGCGGCGGCAAGGGCGGCCGGTTTGGCGGGGGAAGCAGCGGCGGCGGCGCCCGCGGCGGCGGCGGCTGCGGCGGCGGCTGCGGCGGCACAAAGGGAGGCGGTGGCGGAGGCGAGAGCGGATGCGGCAGAGCAGCAGGAGGCGGCGGCGAGGAGAGCGGCGGACGATGCAGAAGCTGTTAGAATTGCCACGATTGCGGATCTTGTCAGAGTACAAGGAGAAGCGGCTGCGGCGGCGGAGGCGGCTGTGGCGGCTGCGGAACGGGCGACGGATGTTGAGCGGCGAAGAGCGAACCAAGTGGCGGCGGCGGCACGAGCGAATGTTCTACAGATGCAAGCTGAGCTTCGGGAGGCGGAGGAGGCGGCGGCGGCGGCGGAGGAGGCACGGGATGCTGCAAACAATGAGTTAAGAGGTGCGAGGGCGGCGGCGGTGGCGCAGAGAGAGGCGGCGCGTGAGGCAGAGCGTCTAGCAGAAGAAGCAGATGCGGCGAGAGGCGTTGCAGAAGGAGAGAGGGCGGCTGCGATACAAGAAAGGGATGCTGCGAGACGGGATATGGCCGCCTTAGCTGCGGCGGCGGCTCGGGCGGCGGCGGCGCAGGAGAGGGCGGTGGCGGCGGCGAGGGCTGCAGATGAGGCTGCTGCTGCTGGGCGTGCCGATGCGCAAGGTCTTCAGGAACAAGCTAGGAATGCATTAGCGGCTATGACACGAGAGAGAGATCAGGCGCAGCAAGCTTACGAGAATGCGGTCTTGGCGGCGGCGCAAAGTCTAAGGGAGAAAGAAGCCGCTGTCAGGGCGGCGGGGACGGCGAGAGGAGAGGCAGCAGCGGCAGAAGCGGCAAGGCAGCGAGCGGAGGAGAGACTTCGGGAAGTTGTAGCAGAGGCGGCAGAAGAACGGGCACGTGCAGCAGCGGATGCAGCAGCAGCGGCGGCAGCAGCGGCGGCGGCGTTAGAACGTGAGCGTGAGAGAACAGCAGCGTCTCAGGCAGAGGTGGGGCGTGCACAAGTGGCACTACAGGCGGCGCAAGAAGCACAAGCAGCACAAGCGGCACAAGCAGGCCAGGCAGACAATGCGGCACAGGTACGCAATGCAAAAGATAAAATAGGTGTGTTATTAACTTCCATACAATCTCTGCAGGCAATGTTTCGAGCCGTAGATATGAATGCAGAAATAGGCATAATACGAGGCTCAATAAACTCGATTAATAGCCCAGCTAGTATAGGTGTTCAGTGGGGCCGTGCAAATGCGGCCGCAGAGCAGTGTGTGGCGACCGTAAATGCAGAAATAAGGCGCAGAAATGGTGATTTAATAGCGGCTCAGGATAGGGCAGAGGCGGCAGCGACAGATGCGGCTGCTCAGAGGGCAGATGCGGCAGCAGCACGTGCCGAGCTGGCTGCGGCGGCTGCGGCGGCGAGGGAGGCGGCGGTGCGGCGGGAGGCGGAGTTGCGTGCGGAGGCCGATGCATCGGCGGCGGAACTGGAGGCAGCGCACGTAAATTTTGTTCGGATTTTAAATGAGCAAATACGCAACAACGCAATTGCTGCGGCTGATCGGGCGAGAGAGTTAGGTGGGGCGAGGTGGGATGCGCAACAGGAAGCGGCAGCAGCACGTGCCCAGCTTGCAGCGGCGGTAGCGGCGGCCAGAGGAGATGCGGCGGCGGCAGCAGAGGCAAGAGGAGAACGTGATGCGGCGGTAGAGGCGGCAGAGGCAGCTCGGGTGGCACTTGCGGCCGCTGAGGCGGCAGCTCAGGCAGCGCAGGCAGCGCATCAAGCAGAGCTAGAAGGTATTCGAGCTCAGGTTCGTGCGGCAGAACAACGCGCAATATCCGCAACTGTAAATTTGCAAAGATTGCAAGAATTGAAAGATGCATCAGACGCAGCAAACGATGCACTGCGACAGGTTTCGGAGCAGGCTGCGGCGGCTGCTGCAGCTGCTGCGGCGGCGGCGACTGATCGAGCTGCAGATGCGGAGTCCGCACTAATTATGGCAGGACTTGCAAATGAAGCACTTGAGAGGCAGAAAGAGGAGGTAGAGGGGCAGGCACGAGCTTTAGAAGAGATGGCGGCGGCAGCGTCAGCGGCGGCGGCGGCGGCGGGAGGGGACGCCGCAGCGGCGGCGGAGAGGATAAGGAATATGGAGGCTGAGAAAAGGGGAATGATAGAAAGGTTGAGGCAGAAATGGGACAGATTGGTTGCAGATAATATAGCCTTAAGGCAGAAACTCCAGAGCCAACAGATTATGAATCTCAAGCCTCGGCAAGGTGCAGCAGCTATGGGTGCGCTATTAGGAAGATTAAGGAGTCCATTGGATCAAGTACCTGATGCGGAAGAGTATGCAGCAGAAGCAGCGGAAAGGAATGCCGAGGAAGCAGCTCGCCAAGCAGCGGCAGCAGCACCTCCAGCAGCAGCACCTCGAGCAGGACCTCCAGCAGCACCTCGAGCAGCACCTCCAGCAGCAGCACCTCCAGCAGCACCTCCAGCAGCACCTCCAGCAGCACCTCCAGCAGCACCTCCAGCAGCACCTCCATTTCGCCTCGGCGCCCCTAATTTCAGTCCACTCCTCGGTAGAAGCCAATCAAGTACACCGCCCAAAGGGCCCAAAGGCGGCGGCCTCGAATCCATCGAAGAAAAGGTCGAAGAACTCTGCAAGGCCTACGTCGACCAAACAAATAGCCTCATGAAAGTCCTGAAAAACAAGGGGTATATCTCCAAGGACACACCCTTTTTCGACATACCCAACATGTCGAACGAAAACCTCGACGACGCACTCGACCAACTCCTTATTGACATGGAAACGAACCCTATAGGGTCCGAGTTAGAAAGGCTTCCCTCAATCAATGAAATTATGGATGAATTTACCGGCTTGGTCGTAAAGACAAACAGAGATTTTCAAGGAAAACCTCTAGAAAACGAGTCAATGATGATTCTCAACGGAAAAAATAAACTTGAGAATTTACCAAAAATCATTCGTAGCCTCAAAAGTGACAATATCAAATTGTTAGAATTATACAGAGAATTTAAAAGAAAAAGAGAGGAAAGACAGACCCCTAAATCTCGCAAAACAATTGAAGCACTGTTAAAGATTTTTGAATGAGAGGGACTGAAAGGCCAGGTGCGCGGCCTGTAGGTGTCCAACGAATTTGCGCACAGCCTCTAGTTCCTCTAAACACAGCTCAGGAATCACCACGTGGTTCAAGAGATCCGTTTCCTTTATGTTAGCCATAATGGAGCCCCCCGTATATGAGTTAAACTGGTCCGTGAATTCCTTCATAAACAGGTATCGGAACACAGTGAGCCTCTTTGTTTCATCAGGAATGCGCAGACGGAACACTCCGTTTGTTGCAATAATTTTTTGAGAGTCCGCAGCCGTATCACTAATCATACAGAACGACGGATTCCCCTTGAGTTTTGAAAGGAGAATATCATTCGGCTCTACAGCATAGGAAGCTCTATTCGGCAATTCCCATCCGCGCATCAGATTCTTTGTACTGTAAGAACCTCGCTGAATTTCTGCAATGTCTAGATACACGTATTTGCCCTCTTTCTGAACTCTCTTCTTGCCCTTTTTCACTGCTGCAACAACGGCCCCCAACATAAAGTGAGCCCCTCCACGAACGCTCCTCTGAATTTGGACAAAATCTCTAAAATACAATTTCATATTCATTGTAGCGCCTGCTCGGAGAAGGTCACTTCGTTTTGCCACCACATACGTAGTATCCTCCACAGAGGGCATCCTAAATCGCCTATTTCCTTTCATAAAGCTCAGAAATCGCCCAGCAACTTCAGGAAGGGAGTTGTCCTTTACCGCATTTCCATTTGAGTCCATAAGAATATGCCCTGTTGCAACGTCCTTCTTGTAAAGCGGCGGCGTATCTTTTTTATTCGTCTGAATTCCGATGGTCCCAATATTCTCTACGAAGATTTCGTAATCGTCGTCCAAAGGTACTGTCGTGTTCTGAATAATGACCAACGACGTATCAACACCTGTACCTGACCTCTTGAATGTCCCATCGGGCAAGTAGAAAACGCCAAGAATACGATGACGTTTCAGCAAGTCCGCGCGCATGAAGGCCTCCGACTGGTTCGTGAGATAGCCTGTAGGAATAATAATGGCCGCGATTCCTTCAGGTTCTACATAGGCGAGAGCCTGCTCAATAAAGAGAACGCCGAGTTGTTGGGTCGTCTTTTCTTTCCCATATTGGTACTGGTCAAGAATGGCCCGTCGCCTTTCCACTGTTTTTACACCAAATGGAGGGTTCGTAATTACAAGCGAGAATGTGCCTTCTCCACGCTGTGAGAGCGTGTCTCTCACGTCAAATACAGTGCGAGCCGGTGCGACTTTATGAAGAAGCATATTGAGTCGCGCAAGTTCTATGGCATCGGCGCTCCTGTCGTAGAAGTGATAGACTCCTGCCTCTATATTTGTAATAAGGTCACCAGAGCCGGATGCGGGCTCCAAGACGGTTGCACAGGATGCCATAATGGAGCCGAGAAACTCACTAATTGTGGAGGGGGTATAGAACTGGTCTAATGAACGTTGAAGAAAGGTTTCTCCGAACTTCATAAAGAAGGCCTGGATTGCATCACCAGAGTGTAGGTCCACAGACTTCAGCAGTTCCACTACTTCTGGATCAGCGGCTTCGCACCCCTCATACGTTTCGTAGACAATATAATATTGAAATATTGATTTCAGCAAAGTATAACGTGCCTTTGTGTCAATACCCTTATTATGGAAGTGTTGATTGAGTTTTGTCAATACGTAGTCCATTTCGTATGGGCCTCTGCTACCCATACCCTCTCAAATTTTATAGGCAGAGCTCCGCGTGTAAAATTTGATTCGGGTCAGTTTTCTAGCTGCATTCTAGTAATGGATGGAAATGTAAAGCCGGTTCTAAAATGGGTCGGCGGCAAGACACAAATATTGGGGAAGATTATAGAGCTTTTTCCAAAAGAGATGATGAATTATCACGAACCCTTTTTGGGAGGAGGTAGCGTTCTTCTTAGATTTCTAGCCTCTGTAGAACTCGGCAACACAGCTATCTATGGAACAGTTTATGCAAGCGACCTGAATCCGAACCTGATTGCACTCTATAAGAACTTGCAGTCAAGGCCAGATGAATTCATACAGGAAACGAGGGCTCTTATAGACACTTTTTCCAAATGTACGGGGACAGTAGTAAATCGTAAGCCGACAACAATGGCTGAGGCGACCACATCATCCGAGTCCTATTACTATTGGATTCGGAGTTGGTTCAATGCTCTAAAGGGAGTCGAGCGCGAAACACCCGCTGCATCCGCAATGATGCTCTTTCTGAATAAGACGTGTTTCCGAGGGGTCTACAGAGAGAATAGCGAGGGGGGGTTTAATGTGCCCTATGGGAATTACAAGAGGGTAAGTATTATGGAAGAGGCGCATATACGAGAAGTTTCGCGGCTCATTAGTGGCGTGGTGTTTACTTGCTGTGGGTTTTCTACGGCGCTTAGAGCCGTTTGTGAGCACGATTTCGTCTATTTGGACCCCCCGTACGCCCCGGAGAATGACACGTCGTTCGTATCTTACACGGCGGATGGGTTCGGTCTAGATGCACATAAGGAACTTTTCCTGCTGTGCGCAAATATGGGAGCGCAAATGCTCATGAGTAACGCAGATGTTCCTCTTGTGACGAATACCTTTGCAGGTTCGGCTTTCACGACCAAAAAAATCTCGTGTCGGCGTGCTATTCATTCTAAGAGGCCGAATTCCAGAACGACCGAGGTGCTCATTCAAAAGTAACTTACCACCAAGTAACGTCTACCGTGATATGCATAAGTTAAGTACCCCTTTAGGGGGTACTTAACTTATGCCTGTAACTTTGGTACATGCCGTTAACGCCGGTGTACTGCTGTAAAATTAGCCAATATAATAAATAGGACTCATTACTATAATACGACTCTTTTCATTTTCAACAACATATACATTATCCTTCGAATCAACAACGATGCCATAGGGTTTAGATGACACATAATTAGTTTTATCCTCCTGTTGAAGAGTGCTAACTTTCCCACTTGTGCTTATCATTCTAATACAATTATTGTTAGTATCTGATACAAATATATTTCCATTCTTATCGACGGCTATACCGGAAGGTTCATTAAACTTTGCGTTTGAAGCATCACCATCAACGTAACCATCTGCAAGACCTGTTACTGGGATTTTAGAACCTGTTAAACTAGTCAGAGTGTTTCCAACCATTTTTCTAATCCGGTGATTAAATGTATCTGCAATAAACAATGCATTTTTATATGAAACCGCAGCTAAAGGTCGACCTACATACGCCGTTTCACCAGAACCATCTGAATACCACACATTCCCGTTTCCCGCAATTGTGAATACAGTACCTCCAGGTACTGTAGGTACACGTCTAATACGACTACCCAAGAATTCCGTAACAATCAGATTTCCGTTTGCTTCTAGCGTGAGTCCGTAGGGTATGTTGAATGTAGAACTCATGTTGTCTGCATTAATGGAACCAGCCACCCCTGTTCCTGCGATTGTGCTGACTACCCCATCAGGCGAAATTTTGCGAATGCGATTATTATAGGGATCTGTAATATATATATCACCGTTTGTACTGACAGTTACACCAGTAGGGTTGCTAAATTTAGCAGTCGCGGCTGGGCCGTCAATAAATCCGTAGTCACTTCCTGCAATTGTACTAACGACACCTGAATGTGTAATCTTTCGAATGATATTATTTACTGTGTCTGTAACAATTAATTCTTCATTTGAAGTGAGAGCTAAACCTATAGGTTTATGGAATCTCGCTTCTGTTCCGGTACCATCTCTTTTTCCAAGAGTACCACCTGCTAAAGTCCTTATTTTATATTTTACTTTTAAAGTGAGATCCATCGCATAAATATAATTTCCTAAAAACGGATTTGGATTCGGGGGGTTTAGAGTGCCCGTATTCACTATAAATAGTTTGTTTATGGCTGAATTATACAACATACATGTAGGGTTACTTAATGTAATATTTAATAAATTACTAGAATCTGTATTTGTACTAGTCTGAGTAGTGCTTAGTGTTTGACTTCCACTTCCTGCAAGTGTTGATACATTACTCGTTGCTAAATCAATTATGCGTATACGATGGGCTGTACCGGCAGGTGCATTCTTTTCGGGGTCGCCGTCACTAACAATCAATGTATTATTTGGTCCTAGTGTTAAACCAACGGGTCTTAGTTTTGCTGCAGTACCATTACCATCTACATAACCGAGTCCACTACCTCCTGCAACCGTTGTTACAGTCCCGTCCGGTGTTATCTTCCGTATAGCCCCATTCATATAATCGGCAACATATACATTATCAGAGGGGTCACACACAACACCGTAAGGAAATTTAAATTTCGCAGCAGTCCCTTTTCCATTGGTATTACCACTACTACCTCCTGCAAAAGTTGTAACAGTTCCAGTGGAGTCTATTTTACGAATTGCGTTATTCTGATTGTCTGCAACGTATAGATTATTCCTTGAATCTATTGTTATATCGAATGGTTGATTAAATGTGGCTGTTGCACTAGCCCCGTTTACAAATCCTCTTATAGTCTGCCCTCCACTGTTGGATGTTGTTGCAGGTGGACCCGCAAAGGTTGTAACATTTCCGGAAGGATCTATTTTACGAACAACATGATTATCCGTTTCAACAAAATATAGATTATTATTATTATCACATACTATACCCTGAGGTCTACGTAATTTAGCAGCAGTTCCTTGTGCGTTCACGTATCCGGGATTAACAGGTACTCTTATTTTTGCCTGTATATTTGCCGCATCATCTTGTACACCAACAAAAGTTGTTACCTCTCCAGATGTGGTTATTTTACGTATACAGTTATTCCCTTTATCTGTGATGTACATGTTACCATTTGAATCTTTTGTTATACCCCAGGGTTCATTGTATTTAGCAACACTTATGTTACCATTAATATATGCACGGGATGTTCCTCCTCCTGAATATATTGAATTTCCAGCAGTAGGTGTCTGTCCACCCTTCATTATACGCTTTAATTTCTTCGACCCTCGTTTTACACCTCGTTTTACAGCTTTCATTTATTCTAATATATCAGTTTAAAAAAAATGGAACAGGCGGGACTTGAACCCGCGACCCTTGCCCATAAGTGGCAACGCACTGCCTTCTGTGCTTCTGTCCCTGTTGTGATATCGCCCCGCCCTGCTCGCGTAACATCCGCTCAAACTCGTGGCGGCGTGATCTCCACAGAGCCGCCTACAGGAAGAGATGCGCGCCAGGCCGCCTCGTCGGCGAATACGGTCTGCTTGAGAGGGCGACGAGCCCACGGCGCGGGTGGTATCATGGCGAGCTCTTTGCAGGGGGTGCACTCGCGGCACGTGGTCGGGTGAAACTCGCTGGCGCCGTCTGTGACGCTCTTGACCTGGAGAAGGCTCTTCGCAGTCATGATGGCCACGCGATATGTGTTGGCGTCCAGAGTCCAGCGGAACTTGCATCCGATTGCGGGCGGCGGGGCTGCAACAGGAAGGGGCGCAGAGGCAGTGGGGAGGGGAATAAATTCCTCCTGGATTTTAGCCCCGTCTGCGAGGATGAGCCAGTCAGCGAGCTTCATCATCTGGCCGTAGCCAAGACCGGCTGTGACCATGACGTTGTCGCCGGTGAGAACCGTTGCGCGGCACGAGACGTCAGTGTGGGAGAGCTTGGTGCCAGGAGTGTAAGACATTTGGGATACATACTAAGGGGTCGCCCAGCTGGTTCAATTTTACGAAAAAATCTACACCCCCCCTTGTCTTTGTATTTGTCTTTCCCCCCGTTCTTGAGTCTACGACCAGTTTACAATAACGTAGTACTCGTAACCATTAGGGCGGCTCTGGTAATGTTCGTATTTAATACTACAGTCTGGAAATCGCGCACGGAGTCCCTCCAAAATCTCGTCCATCTTTAATGCCGGTTTGTTTCTCTTCTGAGGATCACCCCGCACGTAATAGTCAATTGGCCATTCTTGAGAATGGCGTCCATTGGCACAGGCGTTTTCTATGAGGCAGATGTTTTTTTCAACCATTTCGTCAAGAAACGCGTTCTTCTGAGCCAGCAGGATACCTTGAATGTATTCGCGGCTGTAGGAGACTGGCATGTTTGGCTACAAACGTATAAGGCAACAGCTGTTTCAATTTTTCATAAAAAAATGGAACAGGCGGGACTTGAACCCGCGACCCTTGCCCATAACTGGCAACGCACTGCCTTCTGTGCTTCTGTCCCTGTTGTGATATACGCCCCTCCTCGCGCACACCTGTCACACCCATCCATTCCGAATCCTCGCCTTCAGACAGAGCCTGGCGCCCACATTTTGCGTCTCTGAGAGCCCAGCCGAAGCCGGTAGTCTCAGAGAGGAGAGCAGGATGTCTGTAGGTCACAGGCAGAGGGCTCGAACGATTAAGAACCGTCCCTTTTGGGGAGCGGATACGAGCAGACCTCAAACCTCGTGTTGAGAACCCGGACTTTGGTGTGTCCATTAGTCAGTTGGTTCATCTCTCTCCAGCAGATGCAGAGTCTCTATCCAGGACGGCCACGAGGAGGCCTGACTATTCGTCCCGTCACGTCATCTCATTAGATGCCGACCCCCAGATGATTAGTCTGAAGGACTTTGCTTGCGCCTTGACGCGCGCAAGCCTGTCGTGTCCATAGCGTACTTTATGCATCGCGAACCTCATCACAAGGTTCTAACCGCTATTTCAGGTGAAACATACTGCGCCCAACCCGTAGTGAGTGTAACCTCCCACGTGCAGATGCGAAATTGACACGCCCACAGACACCCCTAGAAAGGTGTCCGACCATCACCGCTGTAATGGTTTTTTATTACCACCCTAGTCAAATTTATGAATCGCATCGGGATTTCTGTGCGATTGGTATGTGCCCCTTCACTCGCACATACCCGTCGTGTTCTCCGCTTTCCTGGGCGTTCCTTCCCAGAGCATCATGCTTTCAGCTTGAGTCCGAGTGCAGCACCAGCACCCGTATTTCACGGCGCCCATCATGGCCACGCCGCTCAGGTCTCACAGGTTGCGCAACCCGCATACTTATTTCATGAAACACGTCCGTTTAGTCAGTTGGTTCATCTCTTGTTCGCCGACACAGAGCCTCTATCCAGGAAGACCACGAGGAGGTCTGACTGTATTCCCGTCTCGCCATCTCTCACCAGATGCCGACCTTCGAAACCCCGAAGGACTTTTATGCACGTGCGCCCCTCCTCGCGCCCGTTCGTCGTGCCCTACCGTCCCCTTAAGCGAGCTGCCCGATCCACACTTGCGCATGGTTGAAGACTTCGTATCGTTGGCACGTCCGTTAGCGACAACCTTTCGGCTTCGCCCCTCTCCATCTCACCTGGCGGGGGTTTGCCAGACCCCCTATGATATGTGCTCCTACCGCGCACACACCGCTCGTCACCTCCGGAATAGAGTCGAGTAAGTTCCCCACTCCCCCAGAACAACCCCCACCTTTCGGCAGAGACAGACTAGGACTTCCAGCCATCAAAGGGCATGACGCCGCACCGCCGGGTTCGAGGACCCGATCGGTCAGAGTTCCGGGCATGTACCCAGCCTCCTAGACCCGCTAAAGTCGGCCGCGTTAGAGCGACACCCAGTAGCATGACAGTCCTAATGGCAGCTCTCTCGAAATACTACAATCTAGATTTTCCGGAGAACCGTATGCTCCGACGGGGGTTTGTTGTTCAATTTTTATTTGGAAATTGAATAAATTTTCTTGTGTGGCTTTGCCTGGCTTTGACTGTCTTTGACTGGGCTTTGCCTGGGCTTTGACTGTCTTTGACTGGGCTTTGCCTAGGCTTTGCCTGGGCTTTGACTAGGCTTTGCTATTCAATTTCTTAAAAGAAATTGAAACACAGCTAGGCGCGCCCCTCAAGCATGCGTAAAAAAAATTTATTCAATTTCCAAATAAAAATTGAATGGCAAAAGAAGTTCAAAGGAAGATACCCCCCGTAAACTAGCAAGTAAACACGTATAATGCCACGCACAATCAAGACACCCTCTAAGACAGCGGTCGGCGCAGAGCGCCGCGGGGCAGAAGCGGTCAAAGCCGCTTTGTCCAAGATGGAAATGCAGCACCCGGAGGCGCCAGAGTTCTACAGCGTCCAGAGGGTTCAGGGAAACGGTAATTTCACTATTCGGAACGCGGCGGGAAAAGACTTCCGTGGCGTGGGGGGGCACGGTGGGGGCAAAGCACGCATCTCGGTTGGGCAGATTATCCTTGCGGAGTACAGCGCGACTCCGGAGCAAGGATTGGAGATTCTAGCCCTCATTGACGACCGCAAGCAGGCTGCAATGCTGGTGAAGAATGGTTTCATGAAGCAGACGGTCATCAACGCTGCGCTCACCGCCGGCGCCGTGTCCACCGCCGGCGCCCAGGTGGAAGAAGTGGGCTACGTCTTTGAGGAAGATGAAGTAGACGTGAACGCGCTATAAAAGGAAAAACTGTGGCAAAAAAGAAAAACCAATAAACAGCCACTTTTTTTTGCGCGCCGGCGCCGCCTGCGCGCACCGTTCGAAATTTTTTTTTGCGCCGTCAAACTGCAAATAAAATTTGAAAGACGCGACGTCTTTTTATTTGTCCCCCCCATACGAAAGAATATCCACCCGTTTCGTATAACAACATGACTGACAATATGAAGAAAATGAGACGCGCCGCGCCCGCCACTCCGCCCAGTTGGGTCGGCAAGTGGTTTCCGTGGACCGCCGAGAAAATCGGCAATACTAGTGTTTGCGGCTGCTGCACGTTCGACGACGCCGTCACGCCCGACAGGGTGTGGCAATGCTGCCACTCCGTCTCGGACTGGTGGCAGCTCTATCCGGACAGCGTGGTTCCGTGGAGCCGGCGCCGGAACTATGCGCACCCTGATTGGGAGTGCCTTGGCAATTGCAAGTTCCACCCGCTGCTCGCCATCGAGAGTATTTGTTGGGCTCGCTTGAACGAGCTCGATGATGAGGAGGAGGCGGCAGACTTCGCGGCACTTCCCGCAGAGGTGCGCCACGGGCGCCTCGCGGAGGAGGAGGCACTGCGCGCCGCCGCTGCAAAGGAGGAGGAGCTGAGGCATGCGACGATGCGCCGCGAGATCTACGCGGAGGATGTTAAGCAGCGCACGCGTCGCGGCCTCACTCGCAACGAAGTACCCAAGACGCTCGTCGCACCCTGCAAATGGGTCATTGGCGAGTTCAAGGGTGACGAGTGCTGGGCTTGGGAGTACACCGACCCGAAAACCGGGAAGCGCGTGTGCCCTCACACCTGCAATCGACTCCATCCGGGTCAGGCAGGCTGGCATAACGAGTGGTTTTCCAACCGCAACTGGAAACCAGCCACCTCCACCCTGCAGCCCGTCAACGCGCGCTTTAGTGGTGGGCGCTCGACTCCAGCGCCTCCGCCGCTGCCGCTCCGTGCGCCTCCCCGCCCAGCCCCTGCAGCCCGATCGCGTTGGGCACTTCCAGAATCGGAGGATTCTGAAGGGCTAGACGCATGGTAAGGTATTTGGAAAAAACAAAGAAAATACAAAAGTCGTGGCGATAGACCTGAGTAATCAGTATTACGAGTAGGGGACCATCATGCAACCGCCTGGGAACGGTTTGTAATGGTACACTGAACACCATGAAAGGGACTGATGAAAACGTCTGGAGTTACGCACCAAAGTAAAAGAAAAAAAGAGCCACAGCTCTTTTTTTGGTGGGTGGATGTCAATAAAAATTGAAGAAACGTCCACCCATTTTTCAGTCAATGGGTGGCGTACAATCTACTCTATGCGTTGACCTTACAAAGCTTCCCACAGGGGTCTGGGAACAACTTCGAACGGAGGAGTTCACTGTCCAGCGCAGCCCAAAGAACCCTGAGGCAGGGCAGGTTTGTGGTCCGTGTCCAGGAGGTGCAACCGAAGAGGACGGATGGCGCATTCAATGTGAACCGCATTCCAGCTGTTGCAGCGGATACAAAGCCGCATACGGGCCAACCGATGGCTTGTATGGCGATGCTGTTGCCACAAAATATGCAAAAGGTCAGGGTGACGTGTGGCGGATTTTCATGAACAATGGGTGGACCGAAACGCGCGCCCATGCTTGTGGTTGGCGTCCATGCGACCCCAGTCGCCGCACCTTTTGGCCTACTCGCTGCAAGACGCCCCTAGAAAAGGAAGCCTGGTGGACATGGTTTGACAGCCAACTAGAGAGCCTCCCTCTAGCGAATCATCCCTCAACTACTCACTGAATCACGTCTTTCATAAAAATTGAAATGCTCTGCTGGCGTATCTCATTTTTACATGGGCGACTTTCTACCCGGCTACGTCACCACATTCTGTGACCCCAATATTGATAAACTCCAAATGTCGATTCTCATAATTGGAAAAGAGAGCGGAAAGATTCACGCGGGTTTTGATAGCAAGAAGGAACTCTTCGAACGGGTTCGAAACCGAAAGGGGTCATTAACGATGGTATGTTATTACCGTAACATTGAGTTCACTCCAGAGGAACGAGAGGTTCTCTGGGCATATAGGTTGGCTCTTTTCAACAAAACTGATAAGGAACGAGTGGTTGATTCCGTCAAAACAATCCTTGTTCGGCGCTAAAAAAAATTGAAGCCACGAGGAGCTCTAAAGATATATCCACCAAACAATGCCCTCTCAGATGAAGCCAACAGAGCCCAAATGGCGCAGCCGTGTTTCTCGCAAGGGACTTCCATGCCCCGAGATTTGGGACACACATGTTCCACAAGACGAGAATGACATGAGGGGTTTCATCACCATCAAAGACCCCTTCAGGAACACAAACGAGCGCCGCTTGTTCCCGCAACGCCGCCTTGTCCTTGAAAATTAACGATAGAAAATGAATGACACTTTAAAAATAGTGAGCCCTCTTCTCATTGCATCAGAAGCGAGTGCTTTGAGTCAGAAACACATCTGATCCCTAAATGTGGATTTTTGGCTAATAAAATACATTATGTGGATGTTTGACAACACTTTTTGCTACAACCCTTCGGGCAAAGAGCTATAGTATACCCCCAACTTTGCGCACCTCCCATACGTTTTTTTCCAATGGTTGTCGGTCTTGCCCTCTTTTTACCACCTCCTCCACCAGTGAAAACTATTTTCTGATTTTCCCAAACCTCTGCTAAATCGTCCTCGTAGCTGTTGTTACTACTCATTGTACAAACTTCTCTGTAAAATATTTTCAATTTTATTTTTAAAAATTGAAGGCTTACATCCTTGGAAAAGGGATAACCATGCCAAAACACCTGTTTGACGAACTCCCGACTGACATGATTTACTACGAGATTTTCCCTTTTCTTGACTACATTTCACGTGTGAACGCCAACCTACTTCTTCCGAAAGAGGACCGTATACGAACTCCTTTGAATAAGGATGCTCTCTTGGAATTTACCATCATCTTTCAGTCTACTCACATAGCGACTATGGCAAAGAAAGCAGCCATCACGAGAAACCGTACTACGCGCAGTCGGCTTATTCTGAAGATTTGGCGACTGCTTCCCATGTTTCCGGAACTAATCCAATACTCTGAAAAAGTCCGCGATAACCTGAGTCTTAAAGCCTTAGAGTTCTCTACTGCGACCTCATCAGATGTATCGGCCTACACACTGAAAACCCTTAAAAAACTCTGCGCAAACTTCCTGCACGACCTCGAGACAAAATACCCATATCTGAGAGAGTTTAACTATCAAAAAGGTGATTGGACTGCTGTGACTCAATAAAATCATATAACGTCGAGTCATCAGAGCCAACACTTATTTTAAGTACTTGGCGTTATTATTATATAGAATCTCGCTGATTCCATGAGAGCAGAGTGGAATGTAAATTTGAATTATTTTTCGTACATTCCGTAGAGTATAGAATGTCCGAACGACAGCCATTTTGTACCTGCGAAAACACCTATGAGGTAGACGAAGATGGTAAGTGTCTCTCCGATGTGCCCTGTATAAACTGTCGGATTCATAGAGGATATTGCGAGTGCTCCAAAGAGGCAGAATGTGAATTCTGCGTAGAGCGAGAACCCTTTACACCCACAAAGGAGGCCGAGTCGCGTGCACAGCATTACGCAAAAGAAATATACACGCATATGGAGAAAATGCGCGAAGAGTGGTTTAAGAGCGCGCGCGAACGCGTGAACAACTGGGAGCGCCGCTACTTTAACACTCATTTTGAGAATGACCGGATGATGTGTGAATGCTACGAATGTCTTTTGTCTCCTAACATACAGCAGGCATTCATTGAAAAAATGCGACGGGAGTTCCAGGACATTTTGGAACTTCCACTATGGTACGAGGCCTTTAAGCGGGGAGACCCTGTACACAAAGACCCGTCTGCTTGGACCAGCAAGCAAACATGGAAACTTGTCTGGAATGCTCGAAAATAAAAATTGAAATTAATCTTGCGTCTTGGGTATTTTTACCCAAGCATGCCTGTCTGCTACAGCCGCGAACACATTCAAGGTATCCTCGCCTCATTCAAGAGACAATTTCTTGACGAAATGGTTGAAAATAACATCCGCTCCATCGAATCAAAGTCAGCGAATCTACTCTATTCTCACGAGTGGCCCATTGACTATTATATGCGCGGCGATCATGAAAAGAGGGGTAAACCCCCATTGACAATTCACGAGATTTTGAAGGGACTCTCTACGCGATTTCCGGATTGTAGTATCAAATACGAATATCGCCCAAATTATTACAATAGCTATGAACACTACGTCATTGTAGATTGGTCGTAGAGAATCAAATAAAAATTGAAAACATAAACACACCATTTTTTTCACCCACGATGTCTGAGCTACAATTCAAATGTTCCTGCGCTGATGACAATGAAAACGATTGTTACGCATGTCAATTTACGATGGATCCCGAGTTTTGTATATGTTCCGCTTACAACCGATGTGAATTCTGTGAGTTTCGCGGGCCCTTTATAAGCACACTTGCCGATGCCGAAAGGGCATTCCAAAAGGAAAAGTGTCTGCAGGAAAAGTTTGAAAATAACTATGCGAAATGGCTGAATACAGTGGGGAATCTCTCCTACCTGAAATCGCCCGGCGAAAGTCTACATGGCCAGATGTGCGGCTGTCGCGACTGCTTCAAGCAGTGGGTGTGGATGTACTACCAAATGGGAGGTTATCAACAAGAGGTAGAGGAGCTCTGTCAGTGGTACAGGTCATGGCTAGCGAATGACCCAAAACATCGCGACTTGAATGAATGGAATTACTCTGAAGTTTGGAAACTTATCTGGAACTTGTCGGTTGCGTAAACACAGCATTCTATTTTTCATAGCGCAGCTAAGCCTGTGAGAGAAAAATTGAAAATATTTTCATAAAAGCCGAGTAGTAACATAATGGAGATGGGTACATATTCTGAAGACAGAGTAATCATATTTGATTGGGATGATACGTTAATTCCCTCAACCTGGTTAAAAAAAAATGGGTTCATCATTGATTCCTACGCATCCGAAATCACAACAGAAATGATACGTATGTGTAAGAGTGTAGAGCCTCATGTTTTGGCCCTATTGGAGGTCGCAAAAACATACGGAAAAGTCCTTATTGTTACAAACGGAACAAAATCGTGGGTTGAAATGTCGACTCGACTATTCTTTCCAAATATATCTAATATAATCCTTTCTTTAACTATTCTTTCTGGACCAGATCTCTATGATAATTATACTTCTAATCCGAACTGTTGGAAGCAATATGTCTTTCAAAATGAAGTTCTCATGTATTCTTTCCCAAATTATTCAACGAATCAACGCACGATTATTAGTATTGGAGATGGGTATGCAGAAAGACTTGCTCTTCAATCTGTAATGACAAGGGATACAGTTTGCTCTATCTTAAAAAAATCAGTGAAATTCATGGAACAGTCGTCGCCAACTCTTCTTATAGAGCAACTTGTCTGCACACTTATTGAACTTAAAGGAATCATAGAATCATTAGAACCAATGGACCATCAGTGGGAATTCTTGGAGTCACCGGTATCGCCGAAACTACAAACGTATTCTGAGATTCCACGTATTTCTACGAGAGTTGAATCATTCACACTTACAGACACGTGTCAAAATTAAATACTAGTACACTCTAAAAAATTGAATTATATTTTATTATTATTTAAGACGAATAATGCCAGATGAATGCTCAATATGTAAAGGGGGTATAATTGAGTTTCCTACAATAAAAGCAACGGGAAGTCATCGATCTTCTTGTGGCCATCTCTTTCATCCAGCCTGTATTTGGAAATGGTATAGTGAGGATCATATTACATGCCCTATATGTCGCAATAATGCAACCGAATTTGAGGCTTTACCTAAAGTGGGCGGAGCTATAGTGAAACGTGAGAGTATAGTCCCCCCTTTGACCGGTGAAGGTGGCTTCATTTGCATTGCGCGCAGTTCATTTGAGTTCATTTTAAGGTTCCGTGGTATTATTCCTCGAAGAATAATTATAGAGAATTTGGGCTTCGCCGAAAATAATTACTCATTAAAAATCAATATATGTCGTAAGGATTTTACGCGTATTCTTGAGGAGTATGGTGCCACAGGATTTTCTGATTTAGATTGGAGTCAGCTTATGAGCAAGTTTCCTGCAGCATTGAGTACAGACAGGTAGGCTAAGTTAGCGTGATGTGGGTACCGGCATAAAATAAGTAGCCCTTTAGGGGTACTTAACTCAAGCACATCACAATATATTATTCATTTTCATCGTAAAAACTCTGTATTTTATTAAGCCAAATATCGATACATACATTAAATGGACGTTCTGATTGGTCTAGAATACGATAACCGGAAGAATCTAGAAAACAATGGCACATCAGTTCTTGTAAACCGTCTATACCGTCATAAGTAAACCAACAGGAAATACTCGCAACAGAATTACTTGGTACTTCTAAGTGGGGATTCTCATTTTTAAATACATCCGGTAAATCAATCTTATATTTTCCAGTGAATGTTTCATTTTTGTACATGGATTTTACTCCACGAAAGCAGTCCCAGAGTAAATTTGCATAATGTCTATAGATGAGATATGTGTATACGGGCATTTTATAATCTATATAATTGTTTTTTATTCAAATTTAATCTGATAACATCTAAAAAAATGGGACTGTCGGGATTTGAACCCGATTGCTCTATCAAGATTTGAGCTATCAGTTCCTAATTACGGAAGGTGGTTTCGATCCACCGACTTCTAGGTTATGAGCCTAGCGCAATTCCTCTATGCTACTCCGTATTTACCCAATCGGGCGATTATATTTCGCCCGATTCTATTGTCAATTTTTATTTTTGGATTATTTAAAAAAAATTGAAGGGAGCGGTGAGATGGGCATAGATAGTCTATCGAATGTCAAATATCTATTCTCAGTTCAAAAACGCATTTCTCCCTCTTCGTGCTTTTGGCTATTTTGCAGAGATAGAGAATTGTGAAGATGAGCCCAGGACATACATTGTGACCTGTACGATGTACATAACTGACCGCGACGAATTTGGTGCTACTACCGTCTTACGATACAACCCTGTAGATGATCCAATTCGTGATGAAGAGGGAAAATGTATTGCGTGCAACGGTTCCTGCAACGATAATCAGCGAGGAGAAATCAAACGCGGCTCTATGATTTGTCCACTCTGTGGCCAGATGACGAAACCGTGGATTATGCGCAAAATGATCTCTATTGGAAAGTTCAAAGCATCCGACCCCAAAGATTGTGGTGGAGGTGGTGCAGCGGAGCATGTACCATTTGTCTGGGTGGAGTTTCTCAAAAATCCCATAGAAGACAAGACGAATATGCGCTCAGAACACATGATCAAGGCAATCGCAGGAGCAATCAAATTGTCCCTTTCTGCGTAAAAATTGATGCTATCAACAATATTTTTTCAGTAACCCCAAAAATGCTTGCGGCATTCTTTATTCCTATTCGTCGCACAGTTCATGGAAAAAATATTATTGCACAGGTTCCAGCAAAAGTCATTTTGAACAGTGGAGGTAATATTAAAGTGAAGATGTACGACCTTGAAAAACCGCTAACTTTTACGGAGAGTCAGTTCCACCAACTCTTTCAGCCGTACGAACCTCATGCAGATTTCATTGCAGACTTTCATTTGACCTCCATCACAGAGGGACAATTGCGGGAGGCCGCTGGTCACTTTCACCAAGAGCATGAAGCCGTAATGTGGCCGATGTTTTGCAAATGTATCATGGATGCCTACATGTCATGTGGGAATGCGAAAAGTTGTCCCATTTCCAAATACAACGTAATAAAGACCGCGTATTCTACTACTGCGACTCTGGAGAGTTATAAGCCTCAGTTCAATCGCCGGGCTCGTAACACATTTGTCATCCCTACAGATTTTGACGAAGCCGCATTTCAAAAGGACCCACTCCCTGTCGGCATTGATGCGCACGAGTTCGCCACAAAGACCGAGCAAAAGGCTATTCTCGTGAGCCTTGTGAAACAGCTGTATGGATTCGCGGGCGCGCCGCCAATGAGTAACGAGATGCAGACCCTTCTTGGCATCCCTGAAAAGCCTGTTGCAGGTACTCATTGCTGTAAGTACTGCTGTAAACCAATGGAACTCAGCAAGGTCGCCCAAGATTATAAGGCAAAGGTTCATTATCTCAATCTGTGTCACGACGACCCGAAGCAGGGAACGCGCGCCGACAATCTCTACTGGGGTCACACGACTTGTAACAGGGAACAGGGCGGTTGCTCCACATTTGAGCGAGTAAAACAGGGTCTTCAACTTGGCCTGCGTACGACGTTCACCGAAGAGGAGCGGGCTGACTTGGGTCCCCTTGTGGCCGCTCTTCAAGGTGCGCTCGGCGTACCGTGATGTGCTTAACTTAAGGACATCACGGTAAGGGCTCTGCTAATTCTGAATGCGTATTTGTAATCTCGCTTTCAACGCTCGTTCGTGTGAGAGCTAAATTCTCTGAAGATGTTGGTTCCTGAATGAAATTCACGGTGTGCTGTGAGATAGTCGATATACTTTCATCGGCGGGATACTCGCAAGACCCCATCTCTTCCAAAGTACCCATTAGCCTCTGCCTCGCAACTTCGCTAAGCGATTCCCTCATGCGGATAGTGCGAGAGGGTCGTGTGGGCTCTGGGCCACGCAGCTCTCCTCCAAAGAGTTCAGGATTAGATTCCATCAACCTTTCTGTAGGGGCAATAAACTTGCGTAAGCGGTGAAGAGTCCTTACTAATTCAGTGTTCTCTAGTTTGAGGCGCTGAATTTGCTCGCTTGAGCTCTGAGATTCGGTTTCATACGAATTTTGAGAGCAGTTGTTCGTACCTTGTGAGTCTGGAATAAGTCGCGTTTGTAAGTCAAAATGTAGATGAAATGGTGTTATGGAAGAAAAGACGGCAAGGTACACCTGAATACTCTGACATTTGGAGCGAATGATTCCCTCGTCCTCTGGAGAAAGACCTGTGCATGAAAATCTGCTGTGAATAGTGTAACTCATCTGAAAGTATAAAAGGACAGTTTCCTCACGGCTTCAAATTTTTTAATTGCGACCGTGATGTAGGCATCTAGGCTAATTTAGGTACACCACAAGGGTGTATCGTGATGTGCCGAAGTTAAGTACCCCCTTTAGGGGGTACTTAATTTAAGCCTAGATCACTACTGTAGGCATGTGCCAAAGTTAGGTACACCCAAGGCTGTACCTAACTTTGGCACATGCCGGTATATACGAAACATTCCGAACCACCAGTTTTAAAATACACACCGTGCGGAGCAAAAAAATTGAATCCAATAAAAACGAATCCTTAAGTATGAACAAAACCGAACACACATCCAAAATGAAATGCTCTATCTGTAAGCAAGAGGGACACAACAAGCGTTTCTGTAAGACGGCGACTACACCAGTTTCAGCTCCGAAGCCCAAGGCAGACCCGAAGCCCAAGGCAGATCCGAAGCCCAAGGCAGACCCGAAGCCGCAGGTGGACCTCGAGGAGGCAGAGGTAAAGCCCAAGCAGGTCATCTATCCAAATCTTGAAGCACTTAATACAGTCTGTAAGAGTTTCATTGGAGAGAAAATTATTCTGAGTGCAAACTTTAAAGGTCGTTCACTCCCCATTATGAATCCAAATCTAGTAGGAGATCTCTTGGAAGACCTCTTCTATCCGTTTTATAAGGAGACTTGTCCCGACTTTGAGGAAGGACCAAAGCAGGAATCTCCTGATTTCTTCGCACAAAAAAAAGAATTCCAGTTTGAACAAAAAGCTTTCTATAAATCTCCTGGATTTGATATCTCTAACTTTACCAGTCTTGTTCATCAGCTGAGCAAACCTGGTGGAGTTGTAAAGAAGCTCTTCAAGACAAAATACTTGGTCTATGAATATGACATGGATGTAGATGCGTTCGTGATTAAAAATTTCTGGATGCTGAACATCTGGAATCTTCCAACTTATGGCAAGACCTATCCAATCAGCATGCAAGCAAAAAAGAGAGTGTGGTATAACATTCGCCCAGGAACAAAAGTAAGCTGGACGGATTCAAGTAAGATACCGCTCATGTTCCTAGAGCACCTTCTTGAGTGTATTGATAAGTGCTCCCACCTTGAAGATAAAGAATCTTTAAAATCTTCAATAGTTACTCAGATAAAGGAAGCAACGCTTCAAGGATTGTTGTAATAACGGGCGGACAAACCATATTTCCAAAGAGATCGTATTTATTCACTCCTGACGGTAGAGAAAACTGTTCTGGAAATCCACAAAGACGCTTCAATTCTTTTTCATTAAGCTGGCGAATCGTTTTTCCAACAAGAACAGCGAGTTTGGAACTATCTGTGGCGGTGAGAGTGGGAGAGAGCTCATCTGGATGAAGAATCTTGGAGATGGGAAAGCTCAGTTTACCCTTTGCAATATTATAACCGATGGCAAGGCTTTCATTTGGAACACGCTTTCCATCAACAACATCCTTAGGATATTCCAGTGTTAAATATTTCTTTCTAACAAGATCATTTAAATCATCTTGGAGATCATCGTAATTCAGGAAAGTTTGAATATCTTTGAAAGAAAGAGGAATTCCATCCATCCACTTAATTTTTTTTTCTACCGCCCACTTCTTCTTTCTCCGTTCCAACAACAGTGTACTCAAAAGATTTTTTTGACGTTCTGATATTTTCCCATGAAAATCAATGTCCCAGGAATGAATATTTGTGTCTCCGCCTCGTTTATCTTTTATGCTTTTTCCAACGAGATTGTCATTTTGTATCGTAAGAAGCTTAGAGAGAAAATCAGCTGGAAGAGCAGTCGTTTCATCTGTAGTATCAATAATATTCTTTATAGATGCCTGTTCTTTTGATTTTATAGTGATACTAGGAGCTTTGGATTTACAGCCAATGATGAACATGCGTTTACGATCTTGAGCCAATCCAACATCTGATGAATTAATTGAAACATGCGTAGTATGATATCCAATTGTTTGAAACTCCTTGAGAATTGTTTTCAGAACCTCACCCTTCTCGATATTCTCAATATTACTTACGTTTTCAAGAATAATATACTCTGGCTTGCTTTCTTTACAAATACGCAGAACCTCATATATCAAATCTCCTCGCCCCTTGTCTTTCAGGCCCTCCTTTTTTCCTGCAGAACTAAAGGGTTGACATGGAAACCCCCCACAGAGAATATCAAAGTAGGGTAGATTTTTTATTGTGCGCACATCACAAGCTTCATTTGTTTCGTGAAAGTTAAGATTGTAAGTTTTGAGAGCATCCTTTTTAATATCTGCAGATTTGACACATTCAAAGGCGTATATAGGATGCGACGCTTGAAAGGCTTGAATACCAAACCGAAATCCACCGATTCCTGCAAAGAGATCAATATAGGTCAGCTTCTTCGTTGTGCTATCGGTTGAAGTGGCTGTAATTTCTATCTTCTTGGATATGTCCTTAACTTCTTGAGGTGCTAAGAGATTTATAATTTCTTGCTTCTTCTTTCCGCTGTATCCTTTAATACTCTTCTCCTTACATATTGCAATCAATTCCTCACGAGTGTTTTTTGAATAGTCCATTTGGTTTAACTGCATTAAACTCGTTGGCGTGTGGTCAATTTTTACCGCTCCCTTATTCGTTTTTGACAGAGCCTCTTGAATTTTCTTCTCTACAAGTGCTTCAATAGTGTTATCCTTCTTACAGGGGCGTTTGCGATTGTTGTGGTCTTCAAGATGACCCTTCTGAGAGAAAACCTTCTGACAAGTTTTGCAGGTGTATTTCGCCATTTGTCTATACTATAGACGCACAAAATATTTAAACCTTTTTCACGAACTTTAACGATTTCGTGAAATAAGGAGAATCAAATTTTGTAGCGTTTGGGGGTTCGTTGGCAAGTCTTCCTGTCTTTCTTCAACCATTCTCATTTGAATGCGCGTATGATTTGTATGGTTGAAATTTATTTCCCAAAGTTCGCCAGAAAAAAAATTCGAACCATTTTTTTCAGAAGTATATAACCAGATGGCCGATACACCCCCAGTTCCTAAGATCTCCGAGTTTGCTTACGAATGGACTGGTCCCGAGGTGGAGCGTTTCAATGACCCGCAGTTGAACTCACCTCAGCCTTGTCAGCATGGGGCGGGCTGTACATACTACGGTTCGTGTCGCTTTGTTCATCCTGGCGAGGAGGGAACTGGGCGTATGGTATTTGAGGAGCGCGTTGTAACGAGGGATGATGGCTCATCATTTATGCAGCCGGCCTGTGTTCGTCTTATCGGTAACGCAGGTTTCTACCGCCGCCGCCGCGCCGAGATGTCTTGGCCCGAGTTTTGCGCACGCAATGGAATTCCTTATTCACCAAACCCTTCTCGGCTGCGTGATGATATACGTGAGGATGCAGAGGATGGGAATGTTGTTGTTGGAGATGCCCCTGTAGGTGATGAGGCTCCAACACGTCCTAGCAGTCGTGGGGGCGGACGGCAGCACAATCGCGTTCACAGCTCATATCGCCCCCGTGTTGTTCCTATGGAGCAAGGTGGTCGTGGTCGCGGTCGTGGTCGCGGTCGTGGGGGCGGCGGTCACCACCGTAACGATACTTGGGTAGGTCTACCACAGACTCTAGAGCGCAACCCCTAAGAGTGTTAGATCTAAACATTCAATCAATGTCTAACTTGATTTGCTTTCGAAAATAGTCAAGCGCTGCACGAATTGCTTGGTCCATATTAAAATATTTATAGCTGGCAAGCCGTCCTATAAAGTGCACGGACGGTCCCATTTTTTTAGAGAGTTCTGCGTATTTTTTATAGAGTTCCCTATTTGATTCTGTGGGTACAGGATAATATGGCTCACCTATATCACATGTTCGTTCTTTTGATAAAATTGTCCATTCACTTTTTTGGTGTAGAAAATGTTTGTATTCTACGCAGCGCGTGTAGGGGTTTAAAGGTGTGGGATAATTCACAACGGAATTGGCTTGGTAGAATCCTATGTTCGGAATACGAGTCCATTCAAAATCTATAGAACGGTACTCCAATTTTGGAAGTCCAGCATCCGCAAAAAAGGTGTCTATAGGTCCGGTGAACACAATTTGGTCCGGAGAAAATTCCGCAGAGGGTTGGAAATTCTCCCAGGATGAATTCAACTGAACAGAAATTCTTGGATGGTCCAACATCTTCCGAACAATTTCGGTGTATCCAAATTTTGGTAGGGCTTGAAATTTATCTGTGAAATATCTGGGATCAAAATTCGTACGAACAGGAATTCGTGCAAGAACTTCTGGCTCTAATTCAGATGGAAATTTACCCCACTGTTTCCAGGTATAGGGTTTAAATAGCAATTCGTATAGGGGACGCCCTACACGTGAGAGTGCAACCTCTTCGCTATTTTTTGGACTTGCGCAAGGAATTTGCGTAGCGGTGAGCCATTCGGCCATTTCCGCATCTGTCTGAATTGCAACCCCGCAGAGTGAATTTACGGTTGTTGAATTCACAGGAACGGGTACAAGAGTTCCCGAAATATCCGCTACCACTGTGTGATCCCAGCGAACCCACTCACCAAACCCATTCACGTAATTCCAAACCTCTTCATCGTTGGTATGGAACAAATGCGCCCCGTATCGACTTATGCGGATTCCTGTTATATCGTCAATTTCATCATAGACGTTTCCGGCTATATGATTGCGTTTTTCAATTACTCGAACGATGGCACCCGCTTTCGCGGCCTGCTCGGCTATAGTGGCTCCTGAAAGACCCGCACCCACAACGAGAATTTTTGGAGGTGAGCGATTCATTCTCTAAATATTCATAGAAAGTCCAAAATCGCGTTTTTTACTGATTTAAAGGTTTACCCATACTAAAATATAAGGGGGTGGTGGCGCAAAAAATAAAATTTGAGCGCCCCGCCCTCACGATAGTTGTTGTGCCCCTCTAGCGCAGTGGATAGCGCATCGGACTTCTAATCCGGGGGTCGCGGGTTCGATTCCCGCGAGGGGTACCATAACCGATGTGGTGTATTGGTTAGCATCGAGGGTTTTCACCCCTCAGAACCGGGTTCAATTCCCGGCATCGGTACTTAGCGCTTGTATTTCAGTGGTAGAATGCAACCCTTCCAAGGTTGAGACTCGGGTTCGATTCCCGACAGGCGCACAGAGGTTTGGGTGGTCCTTTCAAAACACCCCGTTCTGCTCCCGTAGCTCAGTTGGTAGAGCGTGGTGCTTATAGATTCAGTTCTATACTAATGGCACGCCAAGGTCGCGGGTTCAAGGCCCGCCGGGAGCATTTCACCGGCTTAGCTCATTTATGCGCTAAGCCGGTCCTAACCGGCTTAGCTCAGTTGGTAGAGCATCAGGCTTTTAACCTGGTAGTCGCGGGTTCAACCCCCGCAGTCGGTATATCGTCCTCTTAGCTCCAGCGGTAGAGCATCTGTCTTGTAAACAGAAGGTCCTGGGTTCGAGTCCCAGAGAGGGCATTTTTTTTGATGGACTTCTAGTCTCTCAAAAAAAATGCAGGATTAACACAGAGATAATGAAAGCAATATATATTGCATATGGCTTAGTCACGATCACAGCAATAGTAGAGGCCGTTGCCCTATATTTCATTCGCGCAGGGGGCGTTTTGAATATTTCTATAGCATCTGCCTTATACGCAGCAGGAGCCGTTCCCCTTTTAGCATTTACTACGAAATACGAAGGTATTGGAATAGCAAATTTTTTGTGGAATGTATTGAGTACGCTTATAGGTTTTGGAATCGGTATATTCATGTTCCAAGAGAAGATTCGCCGTATTCAAGTATTGGGCGTTCTTGTTTCCATGTTGGGTGTGGGAATGATTTTGTTGGATCCCGATGCGAAATAAGTCTAAATATTCGTGACGATAGTTAGAATGGATTCAAGTGAATTATTAGCTTTACGATTAGCGAATCGTCTTGCTTACGGACAACCGGTTACAAATTCACTCGTGCCGAGTGAGCCTCTAAAATATGATTTGGGGTCGTCCGAAGCACCGTTTCGTGATTTGTATATTGCATCAAATTCAATACATTTGGGGGGAACAGTAGTATCTGCTGAAGGAGGCTCGTTGGTTGTTTCTACTGAAGGGGATGCTCCTGTTCCAGTATCAGGCACAACAGGTGATACGGGCTTTACAGGTGCAACAGGCGCAACAGGCAATAATGGTGCGCAAGGCGATACAGGCACACCTGGCTCAGCAACGGATACTGGAGCAACAGGTGATACAGGCTTTACAGGCGCAACAGGTTTTACAGGCACAACAGGTTTTACAGGCGCAACAGGTTTTACAGGCGCAATAGGCGTAACAGGTTTTACAGGCACAACAGGCGCAACAGGTTTTACAGGCTTTACAGGTTTTACAGGCACAACAGGCGCAACAGGTGATACAGGCACAACAGGCGCAACAGGCTTTACAGGCGCAACAGGCTTTACAGGCACAACAGGCTTTACAGGCGCAACAGGTGATACAGGCACAACAGGCGCAACAGGTTTTACAGGCGCAACAGGTGATACAGGCTTTACAGGCGCAACAGGTTTTACAGGCGCAACAGGTGATACAGGCTTTACAGGCACAACAGGTTTTACAGGCACAACAGGCGTAACAGGTTTTACAGGCACAACAGGCGCAACAGGTTTTACAGGCTTTACAGGTTTTACAGGCGCAATAGGCGTAACAGGTTTTACAGGCACAACAGGCGCAACAGGTTTTACAGGCGCAACAGGTGATACAGGCTTTACAGGCGCAACAGGCTTTACAGGCACAACAGGTTTTACAGGCGCAACAGGTGATACAGGCACAACAGGCGCAACAGGTTTTACAGGCGCAACAGGCGCAACAGGCTTTACAGGCGCAACAGGTGATACAGGCTTTACAGGTTTTACAGGCGCAATAGGCGTAACAGGTTTTACAGGCACAACAGGCGCAACAGGTTTTACAGGCACAACAGGCACAACAGGCGCAACAGGTGATACAGGCACAACAGGCGCAACAGGTTTTACAGGCGCAACAGGTGATACAGGCTTTACAGGCGCAACAGG
>Ga0114969_10000773_pt1 | contig 27696 bp, 26 predicted proteins | sample M_130807_MF_Meta_FD_87316 | JGI IMG/M metagenome (GOLD analysis project Ga0114969, IMG submission 87316) | Freshwater microbial communities from Lake Montjoie, Canada to study carbon cycling - M_130807_MF_MetaG | ecosystem: Environmental > Aquatic > Freshwater > Lake | place: Lake Montjoie...
AATCATCATCGGTTTATTAATTGCCGGTATAACAGGTGGAGCCAGCTTGATTAAAAGCTCAGAGCTTCGTTCAATTATGGGTGAGGCCAGAGGTTACGCTGTATCAGTCAACTCATTCTTCACGCAATATGACCAATATCCAGGGGACGCAATTGTGAATGTTGGAAACAATTCAGGTGTCATTCCTCAAGCTGTTGGCGATAGAGATAATAAAATTGAATTCGTTAGTGATAATGCAACATCGCCAATTGCAGAAGGAATAGATGCTTGGTTTGATTTAAAAGATATTGGCGCAATTGATATGGTGCTTACAGCGCTTACTCACACTTCCGCTACCGCTGGAACCCTCCATGTCCCAGGTCCTTTAACTATGGGGGCTGATGTTCCTGGATCTAAAATCAAGGGTGCTGGTTGGGTTTTTGATTATAATCAAAATGCTCTTCAAAATGTTGTAGTTTTAACTGGAAATACAACAGGATACGCAACAACCACATTCCAGAGTATGGTTAATCCACTTGGTGCTGCCCCTGCTTATGCTGGCGCATCCACTGTTAATACCGACGGAACTGGTATTGCTTCAACTGAAATTATTACCGCTGGTGACGCTTTAGCTATAGATTCTAAAATAGATGATGGAAAGGCTAACAGTGGAAATGTTCTTGCCGTCAATCAAATCAGTACCCTTCTATGCTCTAGCAGTGCAAATTATGTAGTCACTGGCGGCTCTAAAAAAGTTTGCGCTATTTCATTCCGTGTTGATGTGAGCTCATAAAATAAAATTACTATCCTATTTAAAAACCCCGATATTCCAAAAGAATATCGGGGTTTTTTGTTTTAATTTATTTGTGTTTGTTAAAAATGAAAGATGATCAAGTAATAAATAGTTTGGTAAATTTTTTAATACCAATTATTTTTTTATATGGTTTATATTTTTTATCAGATTTATTTATCGAAAGCGGATTTTTTGCCTTGGTTTATTCTGCGGTTTTGATAATTCTTGGCTTGATGATGTATGGCGTCAACCATAATCCCAATTATGCCAAATCGGCATCCCAGTTAGAAATTATAAGCTTCTCTTGCTCCCTAGTCTCGTTGATTTATTTAGTGGTTATTTTGATGCTAATAACTAGCTTACTTTCGATTTAAATTTTGTTTAAATATACTTCATCTTTTTCCACTTTTTTAGCTTAAGAAATTATCGTTCTTTTCCCCTCTTACCGCTTGTGGGGAAAGGGTTAGGGTGAGGGGTTTTTATTTTAAAAATCAAATCAAGAAATTGTCTTTTTTGAATTCTTTTTCGCTTTAGCTTTTCTGACCCCCCACGGCTAAAAGTTTTAACTACCGTTAAAACATTTTAGCCTGTAATTTGCTTAAAATAGCCGTTTAGGCTATTTTTTAACCGCGGATTTTCTAAGTTTATAAAATTTGTAAAGGCTTGAATTGTAAAATGTTTGGATTAATGGCTGGAAGGATAGCCCTCCTTTTTATAAGAAGGAGGGCTATCGAATTTTAATTATTTTTTGAAAAGAAAAGAAAAGAAAGATTTAACTTTTGTCTCTTCAGAATAAGAATTTTTGTAACGATTATCGTTGCGTCGATTATTCGGGTTGTTGGGATTGTTATTTCTTCTTTTATTGTTATCGTTGCGTCGATTATTGTTGTTATTGTTGCGATTATTCGAGTGTTGATGATTATGGTGATTATTGCTATGGCTTCTTTCGTTTTCGCCACCAGACTTCACATAATTGTCATTATTATTTTCCGAATTTTCTTCTGGAACAAAGTTTTCAAAATAACTTTTTTCAATATCTAATTGATTAACTTTACCAGTGGTAACTTCCATTTCAATTTCTCTTCTTTCTTCTTCAGAAAGATTTTTGCGTTTTTTAATGCTAAAACCTTGCGAACCGTTCTCTTCAGTTGGTTGCATGAAAATATGAACATTATAATTTTTCTCAGTTGAGATTATATCATATTTTTTGAAATTCATGATATAAGCAATAGTTTCGGCGGTGGCATAAATATAAATTACCCCAGCTTGTTTATCGGCACAGGCATGACGAATTGCTCGTAAAATTGACACTGCTAAGATTTCTACTGAACGAACATATCCAGTTCCGCCACAATTTTTACAAGGCTCGGTGATAGTTTCAAAGAAGCTGGCACCTAGGCGTTGACGCGACATTTCTAAAAGTCCGAAAACGCTAATTCTGCCAAGTTGAATGCGCGCGCGATCATTTTGCAATTCATCGCGTAAAGTTCTTTCAATATTGCGACGATGTTTTTGGTCGTACATATCGATAAAATCGATAACGATTAAACCTGCCAAATCGCGTAAACGAAGTTGACGAGCTATTTCTTTCACAGCTTCAAAATTGGTGGAAAAGGCAGTTTCTTCGACTCCAGATTCTTTGGTTGCGCGACCAGAGTTGACATCGATGGCAACTAGAGCTTCGGTGTGATCAATAACAATCGATCCGCCAGATGGAAGCGATATTTGTTTTTCGTAAAGCGCCGAAATTTGTTGTTCAACGCGATATTTATTAAAAATTGGAACTCTATCGTCGTGAAGTTTAATATTTTCTGGAGCGTTTAGCATCGTTAATTTAACGAAATTCGTAACAATTTCGAATGATTCTTTGCCTTCAACAATTACTTCGCTAACATTCTCGTTGTAAATGTCGCGAATGCAACGGCGAATAATATCGTCTTCAGCGTGAATGAATGATGGAGCTTTGGAATTTGTGCAAGTTTCTTTGATTGTATCCCACAAGCGATTTAAATATTCACAATCTCTTTTTATTTCTTCGGGTTTTTTGCCGACGCCTGCGGTTCTGATGATTACCGAACGATCATTGCCGATATTTATTTCACTTAAAATTGATCGTAAAATTTTTCTATCACGAAAATTATCGACTTTTTTAGAAACACCGCCTTTGTTTGGAGTGTTGGCCATCAAAACGCAATATTTGCCAGCGATTGAGATGTAAGTAGTCATTGAAGCGCCTTTATTGCCTCTTTCTTCCTTGCCAACTTGAACAATAATTAATTGCCCAGGCTTGATAACTTCTTGAATATTGTATCTTTTGTGAATGTTATAAATATTGCCACCATAACCCGATAATTCATCTTCAACTGAATAGGCGCCAGTAGTTATTGACTCATCTTCGCTTCCTTCATCATCATTATTTTTAGAAGGCGAGGTTGGTGAACTTACTAAATCATCATCCTCATTTTTTTGGGGTTGGCTGATATTTAGTTCGCGAAGTTTTTGACGCTCAGTTTCCGAGATTTGATAAAAATCGGGGTGAATATCAGCGAAGGGTAAAAAGCCATGGCGATCTGAGCCATAATCAACGAAGCACGCTTGCAAAGAAGGTTCAACGCGGGTTACTTTGGCTAAATAAATATTGCCTTTGATTTGTTTTATAGCTAGAGCGGAGCGATCAAAATCTAGAAGTTTTCCATCGCTACCAAGTACGGCGATACGAGTTTCCTCGCGGTGAGCGCCGTCAATTGTAATTGTAATTTTTGTCATTTTTCCTCGAATATTTTACGAGTAAAATCAGCTATTTTCTAAGGTGAAAAAGAATAATTTGAAATATTTCTAATCATAATTTTTTAAATAACTGTTCAACTCTTTTGTTTTTTATAAATTTTACCAAACGCGGTGATTAATGGATCGCTTAAATGTGGCGATTACATAATTTTTAAGGACGATTCAATTCGCATTAATTGCGAATTAAGTTCATCATCATTTTTTTGAGATATAATTTTTGGTGTTGCATATTTTGATTAATTATAATTGCTTTTTTTATTTTATGATACAACGATTTTTTTGTTTTTAAGGTAAGTAAAATTTTATTTTGATTTTTAAGACAATTTTTAAAATATATTAAATGTTTATTTGATTTTTTTTAAGTAAATTTCTAGTATTTTTTTATAAAGTTTGAGTCCTCCTAAAATTAGTTTTTATAAAAATATGATTAAATTATTTGCACATCGTGGTCTTGTTGAAAATAACATGAAGCAAAACTCAATTGCGAGCTTGAAAAATGCTTTTGAAAAAGGTTTTAAAGGAGTAGAATTTGACATTTGGTGGATCGATGGTGAGTTTTTTGTTAAACATGATAAGCCAAGCGAAAAAGAGCTATTTTTATTGCCAAGGCTTCAAGATTATTTAGTTCACAAAAATGAATTGGAATATTGGATTGATTTCAAAAATTTGGACGAAAAAAATATCGATAACGCTTTAAAAAAACTCAAAGAAGTTTTGATTTTAAAAGAAATTGATTTGAATAAAGTTTTTTTTGCACCATATATTACCGATTATATTTTAACCGGCAAAATTTCTTTAAAATTTCGTAATTTTTTTGCGCAAAAAATTAATTTTGTGGGAGTATGCGATGAACAAGCGCATTGTCAGGGAGCTGTTGATATGATTGATATTGGAGTAATCGATTTTATTTCAATAAATTATAAATTGATAAATAAAGATTTTTTGAAAAAAATTCAGCCCTCAAAATTATTGGCTTGGACCATCAATGACATCAAAGAAATCAATGATTTATATATGGTTGGAGTTGAAAAATTTGCAACCGATAAAGTTCTAATTTAATCGATGGAATTCGCGATACATTGGACTTTTTTGGATTCATAAGCAATTTTATAACGACCATTTGGTTGTTCTTTGAATATTTGAAAATAATCACAAATAGCGTCTTCAATTTTAAAAATTAATTTAGGATTTTTATCTTTTTCACTCGTTTTATATAAATCCCAAAGGGTATATTTCTTGTGACCATTTTCATAAACCGCATCAATCTTTAATTCGCGATTAAAAATTACATCAATAATTGACAATCGCCATTTTTTTTCTTGAAATTGCGCGATTGCGGTTATTGAAATGACATTAGAAAAGTTTTGCGATAAAATTTCGTCGGATGTTCGGGAGATGCCGTAAAGATTGAAGGCGAGGGTTAGGGGTTTATCTTTTATTTTCCAAAGATAGGTCGTGCTTAAATCAGAAATTGATTCGGGCATAATGCGCCTTTTGGCAAAAAATTTATTAATACGCTTGATTAGGTCCGGATATTCTTTGAAATCCTCGGTCCACAAATTTTTATAATTTCTTCTTTCAATTGGATTTAAGCGCCACTCCTCTTTAAGTTCGCCCAGTTGAATCTTTTCGAGATTATAAGATTTGCTCCATTTGGTAATAAAATTGCGATTGATAAGTTGATTATTCTTAAAAAATTGAGCTTCATTTGAAATGAATTCACCAAGATTCTTTTTTTCATGTTTTTTGATGTAATTTTCGCGTAAATATTTTTCTAAATCTGTTGATTTTGGAAGGGGGTCGTTATCTTTAGCGAGATCAATTAATTCTTGATCTAAAGCCAATTTTGGATTAACAAATTTCAAAGCATTTCTATCGGAATTAATGGCAATTTTCGCAAACTCTTTATTGGATTTAACATTTGGCGGAGAGAATTCAAGAAGGAGCCCATTATCCTCAAGGGCAGGGCGCGCGAACTCTTCAAATGATTTAATGCGATCCGAAGCAAATTTATAATTATCCGAATCCAAATCAATCATTTTTTTCATGAATAATTTGTTATCAAGAAGGTTCCAAGAGCAATATTTAAGGGCGTCGCGGTTAATATAAATTGCCTCTTCCATAAAATATGAATCAGAGCGCACTTCGGGTGCAACATATTTTAAAATATCGGGGTCGGCTTTGATGATTCTTTTTATAAAAATTTTATCTTGATGAAGTGTTTCGGAAACATTTTGAAATTGAGTTTTGTCGAGCAATAAAACTTTGAAAACTAGATTACGATCTTGCTTTAAACATTCGGGTAAATTTTCAATTACATTGGGGTTTTTATTGGCAACTTCGGTTAAAATTACATCGTAATATTTTTGTGGATAAGAGCAATAATCTTGAGCTAAAAGCGGGTTATTAAAAAATATAAATGGGATTATAAATGTGGCAAATTTTGCTTTCATTAACCTTTCATTGAAGAAATATTTTCTAATTCGATATTTTTACGATTATTAAAATAAACTACTAAAATTGCTAGACCGATGGCGGCTTCAGCGCCTGCAACCGTAAGCACGAAAATAGCAAAAATTTGTCCAAGTAAATCATGTAAATATACCGAAAAAGATACAAAATTTATATTAACCGCGAGAAGCATTAGCTCGATTGACATTAAAATTGAGATAATATTTTTGCGATTTAAAAAAATTCCGCCAACGCCAATGCAAAATAAAATTGTGGCTAAAGTTGTGAAATAATGTTGTTGAATTTGGTACATAAAATAATTTTAATTATAAATCAATTCCCTCGCCAGATTTTACTTTGACGATTTCAAGAGTATCTTTTTTGCTTCGAGAAACTTGCGCGAAAATGCTTTGTTTGCGAATGTAGCGCGTTTCGGTTTTCATGGTTAAAACTATGGCGCCAATCATCGCCACAAATAAAATTGCTCCCGAAATTTGGAAAGGTAAAATAAAATCGGTGTATAGAATTTTGCCGATGGCTTTAGTGTTATGAACATCGGTTGGAGTAGGATATTTGGCGGTTATTTCGGCATGATTTACGGTAGAAAATTTAGTAATCAGAAAGATTTCACAAAATAAAATGACGATGAGCATTGTTATCAGTGGCTTTTTTCGATTCACATTTTCTTTGAATTCGGCATCAACATTGAGCATCATAACGACGAATAAAAATAGCACGGCAATGGCTCCAACATAAACCACCACGAGAAGCATTGCTAAATATTCGGCACCAAGTAAAACGAAAAGGCCCGCGACATTAAAAAAAGCTAAAATTAAAAAAATTACCGCAATAACCATGTTTCGCGTACTTACAACCACAAGCGATGAGGATATTAAGACAAATGAAAATATGTAAAAAAGATAAAGTGTAAAATTCATTGAAATTTTATTTAAAAATGTTGTTCATTCGTTTGAAACTCTAGTTCAATAATGTTATTTTATAAAAAATTTTAGTCAAAATAAAAATTAGCAAATTGTGTAAAATTTGTTTTTTATTTAAAGTTTTTTAAGTATTTATTAACGATATTCAACATCGCTATTAATATTTTTTTGTAAAGCGTATTCGTAGCGATCGCCATTCGCCAAAAGTTTTTCTTTGTTATAATAAAGTTCTTCGCGAGTTTCGGTTGAAAATTCAAAATTCGGGCTCTCGACTATCGCATCAACGGGGCAGGCTTCTTGGCACAATCCGCAATAAATACATTTCATCATATCGATATCATATTTTGTAGTGCGACGACTGCCATCACCGCGCTCTTCAGCTTCAATAGTGATGGCTTGAGCTGGACAAACTGCCTCACATAATTTACAAGCAATACAGCGTTCTTCGCCATTTGCGTAGCGACGCAGAGCGTGTTCGCCACGAAATCTCGGACTAATCGGACCTTTTTCGTATGGATAATTTAGGGTGAATTTTTTCTTAAACATAAAGCGCAAAGTCAATAAATGTCCGAGAAGAATTTCTTTTAATAAAAATGAATAAGCTTGTTTAAAAATTTGCATTTTTTAAATATTTATTTAACAAAAACTATAAAACTGGCGGTGCCAACAACCCAAATTAATGAAAGGGGTAAGAAAACCTTCCAGCCCAAGCGCATCAATTGATCGTAGCGATAACGAGGCAAAGTTGCGCGCACCCAAATAAAGCAAAATAATAATACGAAAATTTTAGCGCAAAGCCAAATAAATCCGGGAATTGCGTTACAAAATGCGCAATCAAAAGGCGGAAGCCAACCACCTAAAAACAAGATTGAAGCGAAGGCGGAAATTAAAATCATGTTGGCATATTCGCCCAAGAAAAACATTGAAAATGGCATTGAACTATATTCAACATTATAGCCGGCAACTAGCTCAGATTCTGCTTCGGGAAGATCAAAAGGATGACGATTTGTTTCGGCTAAAGCGGAAATAAAAAATAATAAAAACATCGGAAACATCGGCAAAATATACCATTGATCTTTTTGCGATAAAACTATTTCAGAAAGATTTAGCGAGCCAGCGCAAAGAACGACGGAGATAATGATTAAGCCGATTGAGACTTCGTAAGAAATCATTTGAGCTGAAGAGCGAATGGCGCCGAGAAAGGCATATTTTGAATTTGATGCCCAGCCTGAAATTATGATGCCGTAGACCCCAAGAGATGAGCTTGCGAGTAAATAAGTTACTCCAACATTTAAATTGGCGACAACAAAAGTTTCTGAAAAAGGAATCACTGCCCAGCCAATTAAAGCGAGCACGAAGGTTATGATTGGAGCGATTAGAAATAAAACTTTATTGGATTTGTTTGGCAAAATAACTTCTTTAAGCATGAGTTTTAAGCCATCTGCTAAAGGTTGAAGAAGTCCGAATGGACCAACCACCGCAGGGCCTGAGCGCAATTGCATTGAAGCAATAACTTTGCGCTCCATTAGCGTCAAATAAGCGACAGCACCAAGGAGTGGTAATATTATTAATAAAACTTTGCCGATGATTGGCAAAACTATCATAATGATTGGTAAGATTTGGGTATTAAAAAATTCGATCATTGTATTATTGTTGTTTGAAACCAATTAATAATTTTCTTTTCCAAAGATTATTTTAAAAATTTCACAAAGTCAATTTCTCGATTATAAAATTTTTATAATTGTTAAAAATTTTATTTTAACAATTGATTAATTCAAAGAATTTTGAGTTAACGGTAAGTTTGTAAACAATTAAGGTGATTACTCCGGCAACGATTCCACAAATTATATCGTCAAACATGACGCCGAAGGAGTTTTTAAGTTTACGGTCGCAAACGCCTATTATTGAAGGTTTTTTTATATCAAAAAATCTAAATAAAAGAAAGCACAAAAAAGTATAAATCATAAATTTGCCTTGACTGAGAATGTAAATTTCTTGCGCCAAAAAGTTAAAAATTTCAAGAGCGATAAAAATTCCAACCGCCTCGTCGATAACGATTGATTTTTGGTCAATATCTTTGGAATTTGTGACTAAATGATAATTAGGAATTTCGTAAAATGCATAAATACAAAGCGCTAAAGTTAAAATAAACCAAAATGAATATTGAAAAATTGTGGAATAATTGTTGTTAACAAAATAATCATTTGTAAAAAGCCAAAATAACAATGCGCCGATTGTTCCGATGGTTCCGGGAGCTTTTTTTGCTTTTCCACAATAAAAGAAAGTCAAAAGTAATTCATTAATTTTGGAATATTTTTTAGACATAATTTTTAATTTTTTTTGAAAAAACTTTCTTGCTTTCAATAATATTTTTATTTCTTGCAAAAAACAAATTATTTAAATATTTTGTTAAGGCAACTTAAAACATCTTAAATAATTGTATTTGCCAACGAATAATGAATTATAAAAATAAAAATCTAGATTTTTCACAGCTTAAAACTGAAACCAAAATGATTCGCGGAGGCTCTCTAAGAAGCAATTTTGGCGAAACTTCCGAAGCAATTTATTTAAATTCTGGCTTTTGTTATAATTCTGCAGAAATTGCCGAAAGTCGCTTCAATGGCGAGGATCCCGGATATGTTTATTCGCGCTATGTTAATCCTTCACTGAAAATGCTTGAAGATAGATTGGCGTTGCTTGAGGGTTGTGAATCGGCTTGTGTTATGGCTTCGGGTATGGCGGCGGTTTTTGCTTCGATAATGTGCCAAATCAAAGCGGGCGACCATTTTATTGCTTCACGAGTTTTGTTCGGTTCATGTTTTCATATCGCTACAAAAATTTTACCAAACTACGGAATTGAAGTCACTCTAGTTGATGGCACTAATCAAGATGAATGGAAAAGTGCTTTTAAAAAAAATACCAAAGTAGTTTTTATTGAAACGCCAGCCAATCCAAATTTAGAAATTATTGATATAAAATTTGTTGCTGATCTGACAAAAAAACATGGCGCTTGCCTTATTGTTGACAATATTTTCGCCTCATCTTATTCGCAAAGCGCTTTTGATTTTGGCGCTGATGTTGTGGTTCATTCAACTACAAAGCATTTTGACGGGCAGGGCAGAACTCTTGGTGGGGCGGTTTTGGGTTCACAAAATTTTATTAAAGAAACTCTATTGCCATTTCATCGTCACACTGGGCCAGCACTTAGTTCGTTCAATGCGTGGATAATTTTTAAAGCTTTGGAGACCTACGAAATGCGCATGGAAAGGCATTGCGCTAATGCTAAAAAAATTGCTGAATTTCTCGAAGGTCATTCGAAAATACAAAAAGTTTATTATCCCGAATTAAAATCTCATAAACAATTTAGCATCGCCCAAAAGCAAATGAAAAATGGTGGAACGATGATTGCACTTGAAACTATTGGCGATAAAAAAACATGTTTTAACTTTATGAACGCGCTTCAAATCATTGATATTTCAAATAATTTGGGCGATTCGAAATCGTTAATCACGCATCCATCAACCACGACTCACTCAAATATTTCACTTGAAGATCAAAAAAAGATTGGTATAAATGAAACAATGTGTAGGCTTTCGGTTGGTTTAGAAAGTGCTGACGATTTAATAAATGATTTAAAAAACGGATTAGATAAAATTTAATTTTTTAACATTATGCCGAGTTTTGATATAGTTTCCAAAATAAATATTCAAGAAATTGATAACGCAGTTAATTCCGTGCTTCGCGAGCTAACAAATCGTTATGATTTCAAAGGCGCGGTTTTTAGCGTCGAATTAAAATCAAAAGAAAATATTATTAACATTAGTGCCGACAGTGAATATAAGCTTGAAGCGGTGCGAGATTCTCTAAAAGTTTTTGCCACAAAGCGTGGAATTGATGTTAAAGCTCTTGAATTTTGTGAGCCTCAAAAGGCTGGCGGAACAACGCTCAAGCAAGAGATAAAACTTAAAAACGGTATTGAGCAAGAAATTGCTAAAAAAATAATGAAGCAAATAAAAGATTTAAAACTTAAAGTCCAAGCTTCAATTAAAGGTGATGAAGTCAGAATTGATGGCAAAAAGCGCGATGATTTACAAGACGCGATGAACATTATTCGTTCTACAAATTTTGACATACCTTTGCAATTTATTAATTTTAGGGAATAGATATGGCTCCAACTAGAAATGTTGCCTCTCCGCTTGCTAGCATTGCCAAAATTTATTCTGGGATCTCCTTTATTAATCCAGTTTTATTTCTTAATCTTGCTATGGCATTTGCTATTTCTAAAGCTGTTGAAACATCAAATCTTAAAAAGGGCCAAACTAAAACACTCGGAACGTCACCTCAACTTGTTTCAAGTGGAGCATTCAAGGTTTCTTCCATGATTCTTGGAGGCGCCATTAAGATGCCTTTTAGTTGGTTAATTGATGAGCCAGCTAGACATCTTGTGTATAGCGCGGTTGGCCCTTTCTTGCGAAGAAGGCAAGAGTTAGGTGTTTCTAAAGTCGATCCACAAGATGGTGGGTTACCAACACATGAAGCTGTGGCTCCAGCATCACATCTAGCAGCATATAGTCATAGTAAAGTGCAACAACAGCAGGGGCCGACGACTTCAATTATCTAGTGCAACTGCATTTATAATCCCAGTGTTAAAAAAACATTAGCAGGAGTCTTAAGCTTCAAACATTTTCAATTTTATCAACAAGTTTTTGCATTAAATTTTTATTATATAACGCGCATGGCAAAATTTATCTCAAAAATATTTTGCTTAATTTAGCCTTTATTTATGGAAATGCTATAATGGAGTCAGCGGAACTTTTTGATCATGATAGCGTAGAGTTGGAAAACAGATTTTTATCTTTAACCGCCACCAATAAAATGAACAATTTCGATTTTAGAATTTTCGGTTAAAATTATTTTACTAAAATCTTGCGGATTAATGATTTCTAAATCTTTCTCGATTGCTATTTTATTAGGATCGATTTCAAAATTTATAAGAAGTTTAGATATTGTTAATCCGCTCTCTATTTCAAGTAATTCGCCATTTAAAAAAATTTTTATTTTCATCATAATTTAAATTCTATAAAAAAATAATTGTTAAATTTGTTAAATATTCTAGTATTTTATTATATTTAAATTCAACAAGATTCTAATGATTTATCAAGCATATCTCTTTCGCACATCTCTTATTAACTGGCTTGGAATAACATTGATTTTAATTATTTTGATATGGTTTAGTAGAGCAATACCATTCATTAGTTTTGTAACGGAAAATGGCATAAAAATTCTAGATTTTTTTTACTTATTTATTTTGATTTTGCCGTGGATTTTGATTTATCTTTTGCCAATTTCGTTTTTTATCGCAACTTTACTCTCTCTAAATAAACTTCTGCAAAATAATGAAATAACAATTTTAAAAAATTGTGGTTTATCAAATTTAAAAATTGCGCAACCAATCATTTTTTTTGGATTAATTCTGACATTATTTACATATTTTTTATCTTTTTATTTAATGCCACTTGCAAATAAGCAATTAAGAATTTCTCGACACGATATCCAAGAAAATTATACCAATATTTCATTTACCCCGCAAACCTTTGAAAATCTTCATCAAATTACTATTTACACCAAAAATCGTGATGAAAAAAATAATCTTTATGGAATATTGATAAATGATCAAAGACAAAAAGATTATGCAATTACTTTAACCGCTGAATTCGGAAATTTAATCGCCAAAAATGATTCTGTTCTTCTGAAGCTTAGAAATGGAACATTGCAGAGATATAATTTAGAATCACAAAAAAGCGAAATATTAAGATTTGATGAATATATTTTTAATTTAAATGATAAAAATCGCGAGTCTTTTGATTATAAATGGAAGCCGAATGAGCGCTACATAAATGAGCTAATTTATCCAGACGAAAATTTGTCGCCAAGAGATTTAGAAAAAAACAATTCGGAGATACATAAAAGAGTCAACGACTCCTTGATTTCATTCATTTTTGCAATAATAATTTGTTCGTCAATCCTGAGAATAAAAATTTCCAGAAGCGGAAATTTCTTTAATTTGATTTTAATTTTAGTTTGGTGTTTAATTTATATTATTTCACTTATTTTTAGCTACAGATTGAGCGAAAATTCAAGCTCTCTCGTATTTTTACCATATTTAATAAATTTTGCATTTTTAATTTTTGGGCTAGTACCATTGATTTTTAACTCGGGCTTGAAAAATGATAAATAAAATTAATTATTATCTAGTAAAATCATTTTTAAAAAACTTCTCAATAGTTGCCCTTGGCTTCTCAGCGATGTTTTTTTTAATCAATGTTATAGATATATTTGAAAGAATCAAAGATTCAGAAGTTGGTATTTCGCTGGTTTTTATTTTGGCTGTTTTAAAAGTTCCACAATCTTTAACTTCAATAATTGCTTCGGTAGTTTTGATTTCCGCGATATTAACTTTTTATCAACTTTCAATCAAAAGTGAATTAACAATTATTCGTACTTGCGGATATTCAATTTGGAAAATATCTGCCCCCGTTGCTTTATCGGCGTTGGTTCTTGGAATTTTTTGGATTACGATTTTTAATTTTATCGAAATAGCTTCTTCGAAAAAATTTTATCAAATCGAAACCAGATATATTAAAGCCGAAATGCGAGAAGCAATCGAGCCTTCTTCGGGAGTTTGGTTCCGTCAAAAAAATTTTTATAAAGAAGACGAGGATATTATAATAATCGCGCGAAAAATTTATAAAAATAGCGCAGAATTTTCGAATGTAACTTTGTGGTTTTTTGATTCACAAAATATTTTTTATAAAAAAATTGACGCCAAAAGAATGTTTTTGGAAAATCATAAATGGATATTGCAGAAAGCGATTATAAATGATGAAGCACTAATAAATCATAATGTAGAAAATATAGAAATAGCAACCGATCTGGAAGAAAATTTTATCAAAAAAAAGATAATTAATAATTTTGATTCCGCACAGTTTTTTTTGATTTCTGAATTACCAAAATTAATTAAAGAACTTGATGCTTCGGGCTTAAATTCTAATAAATTTAAGATGTATTTTAATGGTCAATTAAACCAAGTTTTGCTATTCGTGGCAATGATTTTTTTTGCAACATATTTTGGAATTTGTAGTATTCGTAATCGTAAGTCGCAGATTAAGGTTTTCATCGGAATTATTTTCGGATTAATTGTTTTTATAGCATCGTCAATTTCGTTCTCGCTCGGCTCTTCGGGGTTAATTTCGGTATTCGAATCAACATGGTTAATCAGTTTAATATATCTGGCGGTCAGCATTCTACTTATTTATCGAAAAGAAAATTCTGCTTCATAAAATAAATTTTGAAAAAAATTGATTATATTGCCCTTGATAAATTAAAAATACCAAATTAAAATTCTTGCTAAGATTACTATTACAATTAATTCTTAAAAAATTCTAAAAAAATATGAAAAAAACTATATTATTGTCGAATGTTGTGATTGCATTATCACTACTTTTTTCTTGTGCTCCAAAAGAAGTTAAAAAAACCAGCGGAAACAATGAATTAGGAGACTTGCCAGAGTGGGTTTTAGATCCAAAAATTAAAGATGGTGTTGCTGCGGTCGGTATCGCAAGCCCTTCAAGAGCTGGTATTACAGTTCAATTACCAAAGGCTGAACTTGATGCTAAAGCAAACATTGCTGCAACAATTCAATCTGAAGTTTCTAGAGTTACTAAAAACGCTTTAAGATCGGGCAAAGTAAACGATGCTGATGATGTTGAAGAGTTCTTCGCTCAAGCCAGCAAAGAAGTTGTTAAAAATCTTCCATTGTCAGGCGCTAGAAGAATTCATATGTTCAAATCTCAGGACGGAACTCTTTATGTTCACATGATGATTGATGATCAAGATTATAGCAAATTCTTGAAAAATAGCCAAAAAGATTACGAAGATAAATTGAAAAAATCTAATTTAAGCAGAGATAGCATTGATAAATCTCAAGCTGCAACTAAAGATTTATTTGATGAGCTTGAAAAAGAAAGAGGCAACATTCCTGCCATTCCTTTGGAAGCTAAAAAAGAAGAAGCTAAAAAAGCCAACTAATTAAAAACCATCCTCCATTTACGTTTTAAAATTATTTAAAACGTAAAAGGAGTTCAATAATACAAAATAAAGATTATGAAAAAAATTATCATCACCGCATTATTTTTCTTAATAGCATCTTGTTCAAGCCCTGAAGCGCACGACCACGAAGCTCATAAATCATACAAATCATCTTCGGCTTCATCCAGAATTAATAATATCCAATCAGGTTCAAACACAATTTTAAAAGATCTCGATGAGTAAAAAAATTCAAAAACTATTTTTTACATTTTTATTGTTAATAACTTTCGCAGAAAGTTCATTTTCAAAATCAAATGACCTTCCTTCTTGGTTTATAAAGCCTCGTGCCAATAATATCGATATGATTTATGGAGTTGCCGAAGGTTTTACGCTTGAGGAAGCAACCAAAACCGCTTTGGCAGATGCCGCGGGAAGACTTATGGTTTCAATTTCTTCTGAATCTGAGATGATCAAAGAAGAAAATCAAAATAGCTATAATGAAGAAATGCGTCAAAAAGTTCGCCAATCAATCGAAAAAATTAGTTTCACCGGCTATCAAGTTTCTAAGAGCGAGCAAGTTGATAAAAAATTCTATGTTGAAGTTTCTATCGAAAGAGATCCATTCATAAATGAGCAAAAAGAGCGCGTTGAATTCGTGCAAAAAAAGATTAATGATCTTGATAAAAACTCAATGCAATCAAATCCAATTCAAAGAAGAACTAGTTTGATGAAAATTTTGGATTTGTGTAAAGAGCTTGAATTGAAGGCTCGAATCCTTTCTGGTGCGCAAGAAGAAATTGACATGAAAAGCATACTTTCCTTGATTGCCAAATATCAAAATGAGTTTGAAAAGTCATCTTCTTCAATTGAATTTTTCTTTGATTCGTCATCGCCAAAAGATTTAGTACAAGTTATAAGAAGCGCGTTAAATAAAGAAAAATTAAAAATCGCCAAAACTCTTGATAAAACTGATCCAAATCAAATTGTCATTGGTGCAAAATATGAACCATCTCATAATTTTATTTATGGTGCGCATATTACCAAATTAAACATTGATTTTGAAAGCTCAGCTCAAGGTAAAATTGTTGCTAGCAATAATGTTGAAGCGACGGGCAATTCGACTATTAGCGAATCTGAATCAACTAAAGCAGCCATCAAATCTTTAGAAGAGCAAATTCAAAAAGATGGAGTTTTAAAAACCCTTGGAATTCTAAACTAAAAAACAATTCAAAGTATTTTGAATTAATAAATTTATAAAAACAAAAATTATGAAATTAAAACTTTTGGCGCTATTTTTTATTGCGACATCTTGCACTCCTACTATTAAAAATTTTGATAAATATCAGAAGCAGTTTATTTCTAAGAGCGAGTTTATGCCTGATGAAAAAACTCTTGAAAATAAATTATTAAAAGTAGCAATTTTTGATTTCGAAGAAGGTGATATCGAAGTTGCAAAGCAATCAAATCTAGGCAAATCAGTTGCTACTAGCATGGAAAGTATTTTATCAAAATATAGACTTGCAGAATTAGTTGATCGCAAAGCAACTGAAAAATTGCAAAAAGAAGTTCAGCTTTCTGAAATGAATAAAACTGGCTCTTATAAAGGTCCAAAACTTGCTGATTATGCGGTTTCCGGATCGATTGCAAATGCTAATTTTGCTAACAAATATGTGTCTGGAAGTACATATATGAATCCAAAAACAGGTGATGTTATTTCAATTCCACCAAAATTTGTTTATAGTTCACAAGTTGTAGGAAATATTAAAATTTACGAACTTCCTTCTTTAACTGTTATTGACACTATTGAGCTTGACGGTAAATCGGTTAGAACTGAAAATGTTCAACAAGATGGCGGTATTAGCTTTGGTGGAATTCAAGTTGGCGGAACTCAAGAAGGTGGAATCCAAAGAGATGATGGGTTGGTTCGTGAAGCTGGAGCTGATGCGGTTGATGAAGCCGAATCTGCAATCAGAAATGCTTTTGCAAAGCGTGGATTTATTTTAGAAAAAAGAACCTTTGATGGTAAATCAATTTTCAAAGTTAATCTTGGATCTGAAGATGGCGTTAAACATGGCGATAAATTTGAATTAATTGGCCAATATGAAGTTGAAAACTCAATTAGCGGTAAATCTGAAGTCGAAAGAAGAGTTGTAGCTTTGGGAGTTATTTCTGATAAAATTGATCCAAAAAATTGTTGGATAATTCTTGAAGATACCAAGAAAGCTGATGTTGTTAGGGTTGGCGACATGATTAAAATGAAATATTCTAAAAGTGCTATGAAGTCTTTTGCTAAAATGGCAAAAAATATGACAAAATAGTTTAATGAAATACATTAAGGGCATCTCTGACATTATAGACAAATATGATTATTTTATATTTGATGTTTGGGGCGTGATTCATGACGGCGCAAATACATATCCTCAAGCCGTCGAAACCTTTGAATATTTAAATAAAATTGGTAAAAAAGTTTGCCTTTTGTCAAACGCTCCAAGAAGGGCTTCTAAAGTGGCTGAGATCCTCAATCACTTTGGATTGACCTCTAATCTATATGATTTTATTTTAACCTCTGGGGAATCTGCCTATCTCGATTTGCATCACAATCAGCAAAATAATTTTGCTAATTTTGGTAAAAATTATTTTTATATCGGTCCTAAAAAAGATATCGATTTACTAGATGGGCTTGATTACAATAGGGTTGAAGATCCTTCAAAAGCGGACTTTGCGCTAACTACGGGTTTTGAAAATGAAAACTCTAAAATATCTGAAAAATTACCTCTTGCAATTCAAGCAAACAAATTTAAACTTCCGATGCTTTGTGTAAATCCAGACTTAATTGTTGTAAAACAAAATGGAGTCGAGATGATTTGCGCTGGTGCACTTGCTTTAGAATATCAGAAAATTGGCGGAATAGTTCATTACTACGGAAAGCCTTTTCCCAAAGTTTATCAAATGGTATTAGAAAAATTTCTGATGCCAAATAAAGATAAAATTGTTGCCATTGGCGACGGAATGGAAACTGATATTAAGGGAGCGAGTGATTTTAAAATTGATAGCATTTTAGTAACAGGAGGGATTCTCGCTAAACAGTTGGGAATTAAATTCTGGGAAGTTGCTGAAAATGAAAAATTAAATAAAATTTGCAATAACTACAATTTATTTCCAAATTATATAATCTCAAATTTAAGAATATGAAACTTTATTCAAGAAAAAGAAAAAGCCCAATAAAAATTCTAGTAATTATAACGCTACTAGCAGGCTTTGCCTTCGCTGTGTCGAAGCAATTTGTAGCTAAAAAAATTAATGATATTGTTGTCGCCCAAATCGGTGACGAAAATATCTATAAATCAGATATTGAAAAAAAGCTCAAAGAAGTTTTTGCAAATAACCAAAATAATTCTCAAATTTCTTTTGAAAAATTGCCTGACCAAGTTCTTGAATTGTTCGCCAGAGAGATTTTTCTTGATAGAAAAATTATTGCTGAAGCAAAAAGATTGGGACTTGACAATTCTACTGAAATCAAGGACTCAATTGAAAATTTCAAAACATCAACAATTCGTCAAGCTTATGTAAACAACTCATTAAAAGATGTTGTAACTGACCAAAGAATCGTTGAAAAATTTAACGAAATGAATGCTGAGACAGAAAATAAAAATGAATATAAATATTATCAAATTGTTGTAAAAGAGCAATTGCAAGCTGAAAATATTTATAAAGAATTAAAAGCTTCAAAAAAAGCTTTAAAATTTAGCGATGGTGCTAGAAAATATTCTGTAGATACTCAATCTTCTGGAAATGGAGGAGAGGTTGATTATAAACAAGAATCTTCAATCCAAAAAGATGTTTTAGATACTTTAAAAAATCTTAAAAAAGATGAAATTTCTAAGCCATTCCAATCAGGAAGTGACTGGTATTTAGTAAAATTTTCTGATATAAAAAAATCTAAACCAATCGAGTTTGAATCTACTAAGGAATATATTCGTCACTTAATAAAAATTGAGGAAGTCGAAAAAATCAATGGTAAATTTGTAAAAGATAATAAAGTTAAAATTCTTTTAAAAAGAGACGCTAATAATGATGATAAAAAACCATTAGAAGAGAATAAATCGTTGGATAATCCAGTCGAACAAAATAAAAATATAGAACAAAATAAAAATGAAGAAACAGTTCAACAACCAGCTCCAGAATCAGCTCCACAACAAGAGAGTGCAAAAGAGCCAGGACAACAACCAGTTGAATCAAATCAACAAAAACTCTAAACAAAACAATCCTTCTCGTCATCAAAATAATGACGAGAAGGATATCGTTTGGATAGGTGGAAAAAACCCGTGTTTTTTAACTCTAAAAAATCAAAAAAGAAAAATATTCGAAATCGTTATTAATAAAAATAATCTCGAAGAGTTAAAAAATTTTCTTGCTAAAAGCTCTCTACAAAATCTCGAAAGAATCGTTAAAGTTGTCGACAATATTTTTTTCCAAAATATTTTTAATAAAGATTTTGTTCATCAAGGAATCGCAGTAAAGGCCTCAAAACTTGAATTTAAAACACAGTTTGATTTGCTCGAGGAGTTAAATCTTATCGAAGATAAAAAACAGCTTCCTGATATTCTAATACTCGATCAAATAACCGATCCACAAAATGTTGGCGCGATAATTCGAAGCGCAATAGCTTTTAACTTCAAAAAAATAGTTTTTTGTGAATTTAATTCCGCAAAAGAAACTCCATCTTTAATTAAAGCGTCGGCGGGAAATATTGATTTTGCAGAAATTTTTGTGGCGGTGAATATTAATAATTTAATCGAAAAATTAAAAAAAATAGGATATTGGTGTATCGGCTTGGCGGGCGAGGGTGTTGAAAATGAGAAAAAAATTGCAGAATATAAAAATATTGTTTTAGTGGTTGGTTCTGAAGGTTCGGGAATTCGTAATTTAGTTAAAAAAAATTGTGATTTATTGGTTAGAATTGATACCAATAAAGAAGTCGAGAGCCTTAATGTTTCAGTTGCCACGGCAATTGCGCTTAATGAAATTTATCGGAATAAAAATGTTTAAAAATATTTGTATAATTGCCGCTAAAAATAATGATTTAGCTTATCAAAAAAAAGATTTTTTGATTAAAAAATATGGCTTTCAAGATTTGACATTCGATCATCAAAATATTGACGATTTTGATTTAATTATTGCAATTGGCGGAGATGGCTTGATGCTTCATCTTCTACATGAAATTAAGAATTTTGCAACTCCGATTTATGGCATAAATTGTGGAACGGTGGGGTTTTTAATGAACTCTTTTTGTGAAAATGATTTAATTGAAGTGATTAATAAATCCGAAGTTTCAGCATTAAATCCACTCAAAATGATTGCGACCGACATCAACAATATCAAGCATGAGCATATTGCAATCAATGAAGTTGCGCTTTTAAGACAAACTAATCAAGCAAGTAAAATTCAAATAGAAATCAATGAAAAAGAAAGACTTTCTTCTTTAATGGCCGACGGAATTTTAGTATCGACATCAGCGGGAAGTACGGCTTATAATCTTTCTGCTGGCGGGCCAATAATTCCCTTTGGAGCAAAAATTTTAGCATTAACGCCAATTAGTCCATTTCGTCCAAGAAAGTGGAATGGCGCTTTGCTTCCTTCGAATTCAAAAGTTAAGTTTAAAGTTTTGGATTGTAAAGAGCGTCCCGTTAGCGCTACTGCAGATTCTAGAGAGGTTAGAGATGTCATTGAGGTTGAAATTTTTGAAGATTTATCAACCGAATTTAAAATATTATTTAACTCAAATCATTCGCTAGAAGAGCGCATAATCCGCGAACAGTTTGGTAATTAACCGCTTTCAATAAAAAGACACAGCCTGAATAATTTTCTTAATTTGTAAAATTTTTGATTGCAAAGGGTGAAATGAATTTTGGTATTTATGTGGTTTTTTTAATTTCTTTAAAACCTATTTTTTTTAAAAATGGTGGGTCTGGGTGGACTTGAACCACCGACCTCGCACTTATCAGGCGCGCACTCTAACCAACTGAGCTACAGACCCATTTTTAAAAACAAGCAAAGAATTTTATTTTGTAATTTGGTAAATGTCAATTGACTAATCAAAAAAAATGTAAATTATTTCATGGAGTTAAATAATTTTTATAAAAATTTATGAAATCATTCGCCAACAATCTTGAAGAAGTTGTTCTAAATCAAAGAGAATTGAATATTTCTTTTGAGTTTTTTCCTCCAAAAAATGATGAGATGGAAGTAAAATTATGGGAAGCAATTTCGCGTTTAAAATATTTAAAACCAAATTTTGTTTCGGTGACTTATGGGGCAGGTGGCTCGACTCGCGAAAGAACTCATCACACGATCGAAAAAATTATTAATGAAACCGATTTGAAACCAGCCTCGCACCTTACTTGCGTCGGCGCTTCTAAGCAAGAAATTGAAAAAATTTTACGCAATTATTGGCAAATTGGCGTAAGACATATTGTGGCTTTGAGAGGCGACATGCCTGCATCAAGTTCGAATTATCAACTTCATCCAGATGGTTATAAATATGCGAATGAATTAGTTGAGGGAATAAAAAAATTATCTCAAGAAAATATTGATTTTGAAATTTCGGTCGCGGGCTATCCAGAAATGCATCCAGAAGCTAAATCAATGCAAGAAGATATCGATAATTTAAAGCGCAAAGTTGATGCCGGAGCCAATCGAATCATCACACAATTCTTTTTTGATTCCGATGTTTTTTTCCGTTTCGTAGATTTGTGTCATAAAAATAAAATTTATGTGCCGATTGTGCCGGGAATCCTTCCGGTTACTAATGTAAAGCAAACAAAACATTTTGCTAAAATGTGCGGTGCAAAAATTCCAAAATGGATGGAAAATATTTTTGAAGGTCTTGATGAAAATCAAGAAACGCGCCAATTGGTGGCAGGAATTGTTGCGACAGAATTATGTAGAATTTTACATAATTCGGGCGTCGATGATTTTCATTTTTATACTTTAAATCGAAGCGATTTAACTTTAGCAATTTGTCATTTGCTTGGAGTTAGAAGCGTGAATGTGAGTTAATAAATATTTAAAAACTTGCAATTCAATATTTTTAATGTTAAGACTAAAAAAGAATTTTTTATAAAATCCAAAATATTTAATCAAAACTAATTATTTTTTTAATAAGATTATGCCTAAAGAAGATTTGTTAACAATGAATGGAGTGGTGATGGAAGTGTTGCCAAATACAATTTTTAAAGTTGAATTGGAAAACGGTCACGTAATAATTGCACACGCTTCGGGCAAAATTCGTAAAAATAAAATTCGTATTTTAAAAGGTGATAAAGTGGAAGTAGAAATGACCACATATGATCTGACTAAGGGTAGAATTTCAAGACGTAATGTTTAATTTTTAAAATGAAAAACCTTTTAATTGTTGAGTCGCCAGCTAAAGCCAAAACTATTGGCAAATATTTAGGCAAAGATTATCATGTTTTGGCGTCTTTCGGACATATTCGTGATTTGCCAAGCAAAGATGGATCAGTTGAGCCAGATAAAGGCTTCGCAATGAATTATCAAATCTCTGCAAAGTCAACCAAACATGTCAAGGACATGGTTGATAAAGCAAAAGAATGTGAAAAAATTATTTTAGCTCCCGATCCAGATCGTGAAGGTGAGTCGATCGCGTGGCATATTCTTGAAGTTTTAAAAATCAAAAAAGCTATAAAATCTACAACTAAAGTTGAGAGGGTGGTTTTTAACGCCATTACTAAAAATTCAGTTTTGGAAGCGATAAAAAAACCACGAGAAATTGATATGAATTTGGTCGATGCGCAACAAGCTAGACGAGCATTAGACTATTTAGTAGGCTTTACTTTATCACCAGTTTTGTGGCGTAAACTTCCTGGAAGTCGTTCGGCTGGAAGGGTTCAATCGGTTTCATTAAGATTAATTTGTGATCGCGAAGAAGAAATTGAGAAATTTAAAAGCGAAGAATATTGGGACATAAAAATAAATTTGCAAAATCAAGAAAATCAAAAATTTCAAGCTACGGTTTTTGAAATTGAAGGTAAAAAACTTGAAAAATTTTCAATAAATAATGAAAAATATGCAAACGAAATAAAGCATAATCTTGATCAAAAAAAATATCGAGTGGCATCGATTGTTAAAAAACAAGCCAAAAGACGCTCTTATCCGCCATTCACAACCTCATCATTGCAACAAGAATCGGCAAGAAAACTTGGATTTTCTGTTAGTAAAACTATGATGATCGCTCAAAAACTTTACGAAGGAATTGAAATAAGTGGCAACTCTCAAGGCTTAATCACCTATATGAGAACTGATTCAATCGATGTTGCGCCCGAAGCTATAGTTTCAGTTAGAAGTGCCATTAAAAATTTATATGGTGATAAATATTTACCAGAAAATCCTAATATTTTTAAAAGCAAAGTAAAGAATGCGCAAGAGGCTCACGAAGCGATTCGTCCAGCTGATTTTGCGCTTGAGCCTGAAAAAATAAGGCATTCTTTAGACAATGATCAATTTGCTCTTTATAGTTTAATTTGGAAAAGAATGGTGGCATCGCAAATGAGTGATGCGATTTTTGACCAAGTGGTTGTTGAAATTATAACTGAACCTACTTACGCAAAGGCTAAAGCCGTTGGTTCTACAATTAAATTTGATGGTTTTTACAAAGTTTATCGCGAAGATTTAGACGATAATTCTGACAGCGAAGATGAAACAAAAGTGCGCTTACCAGAGTTTAGCGAGAAAGAGCAATTAAATTTAATTGATGTTGAGCCACTGCAACATTTTACTGAACCGCCACCGCGTTATTCAGAAGCCAGCTTGGTTAAGAAAATGGAAGAATTGGGCATTGGTCGTCCATCAACTTATGCTACGATAATCTCTGTTCTGCAAGAGCGCGGTTATGTTAAGCTCGATAAAAAACGCTTCTTTCCCGAAGAGCGCGGAAGAATTGTCGTTACTTTTTTAAAAGAATTTTTTGCCAAATATGTTGAGTTTGGTTATACCGCAAGCCTAGAAGATGAGCTCGATATTATTTCAAATGGCGAGATGGATTGGAAAATATTCTTAAAAAAATTCTGGAAAGATTTTAATGGAAATATCGGCGAAGTAATGGAAAAGCCATTCCCCGAAGTTTTAGAAGTTTTAAATCAAAAATTTGGTGAACATATTTTTGGTCGCGACGAAGATGGAAAATTAAAAAATACTTGCCCAACTTGTAAAAATGGTCAACTGGGCTTAAGGCTTGGTAAATTTGGCTCTTTCATTGGTTGCTCAAATTATCCGGAATGCAAACATACCATGCAAATTTTTGGTGATGAATCTGCGGTTGGCGAAAATGGTGAATTGAAGCCACAGTTTGAAACTAGAAATCTCGGTAAAGATCCAAAAACTGGTTATGAAATTTTAGTTAAAATTGGTCCATACGGCCCTTATTTAGAGCTAGAGGGAAGTGAAATTGAAGATAAGAAAGCGGATAAAGAAGAGGTTGAAAAGAAAGTTAAAAAAACCACAAAAAAAACTACCGCAAAAACTACAAAAAAAGCAGTTAAAAAAGCAGTTAAAAAACCCAAAAGAATATCGATTCCTAAAAATATTGATCCAGCAACAATTGATATAAAAATCGCGCTTAGCTTATTAACATTGCCTCGTGAAATTGGACTTCATCCTGAAACTGGTCAAAAAATTGTAGCCAATATCGGACCTTTTGGACCTTATTTATTGCATGATAAACAATTTACTTCGGTTAAAAAAGAAGATGATATTTTGGAAATTGGCCTTAACAGAGCGATTGATTTAATAGCGCAAGCTATTGAGAAAAAAGCTTCAAATCCAAAATCTGCAACCAAAAGAACATTTGGCAAAAAATCCTTCGTCAAAAAAACTAAAAAATAACTTTTTTGTTGAGTTTTGTTTTTAATTGAGTCAAATTTTAGTAATCAAATTTGTTAAATTTTTTTTAGTTTATTTGATAATTTTTGAATCTAATTAAATCTTTTTTTATCGATGAGTCAGCAACCTTTTAATCAAGAAATCGAAGATTATTTCGAAGAAGATTACGATGATTCGAAAGAGTTGCATGGCTTGATAGATGGTCGTCTAGAGGCATCGATAATTTGTCGCGACAATAAAAAAATTCCTAATTTTTTATCATTAGTCTACGCTAATAATTTATTTTATTTGATGTTTGATATTGATGAAAATGGCGCAATTGGACAAAATTATGATTTTTTATTTTCCGATGTTGATTTAGATAATTATTCAGAAGACCAAGCGGAATATGCGCGCTTAATTAAATCGGTTCGCGATCAGCAACAATGTTCGGTTGTGTTAACAACTTCGGTTGAAAATATCAAATATGGCAATTTTAAGCTACATATCACATACTCCCCGCACTTAGTAAGAAATGATAAATTCACGCGCAATTATGGAATTTTTAGTTTTATTAAAATTGAAAATGCTAAAAAAGAAGATTCTAATACATTAAAAACGCGCTCAAATATTATTTTATTAAGAAGCCTCGAAAGGACTTTGCGCAATGAAAGAACTTTGCGAGAAATTGCTAATTTAATTATTTCGGATGTTCAGATTGATAATTTAGCGCGCACAATTGCAAAAATTTTATGTGAGCATTTAAAATGCGATAGATGTGTAATTCATGATTTTAAAAGTGACAATACAACCTTTGTTGTTGAGTATTGCTCTAGTTATTCCAAGAAAATGATAAGTGATGAATATTCTGAAAAAAATATTCAAGATCTTCAAAAATATATCAATTTTCAAAATGATTTTTATCAAAAATTTGGAACAAAAAATAAAAAATCCTCGATTGCTTTGATTCGAGATGTCTTTAATGATGAAAATTTGCGTGGAATCAACGATATTTGCAATGAATATTCAATCGCTTCGCAAATTGCAATTACCACTACTTTCAACGGCGTTGTTAATGGCGGAATCTATTTGCATCAATCTGCAAAAAATTCGTGGATTGAAGATGAAATTAATTTGATAGAAATTATTGCGGAGCAGTTTTCGATTGCTCTTGATCGCTCTAGTTCAATTCAAAAAGTGATGATCGCAAATCATGCTTTGATGGAAAAAACTTTGCAACTCAAAGATTCTCTTAAGCAAGAGCAGGAAATGCGCAAGATGCAAAATGAATTTGTTGCGCTAGTTTCGCATGAGTTCAAAACGCCACTTCAAATTATTGACGGCAATCGCGAATTAATTACGCGCAAATTAAAAAATGCTAATTTTGTTGAGGAAAGTGTTTTTGGATATTTAGAAAAAGTAAGATCGGGAATACAAAGAATGAATGGCTTAATAAATAGCACTTTGCATTTGGCAAAAATGGAAAATAGTGATGGCAAAATTAAAGTTGAAGCACAAGAAATTAATCTCTTTGATTTAATCGAAGATATAATCGAAAAAAACACTAACTTAGCACAGCAAAAAAATATTCAAATTCACTATAAAATTAATGAGTTGCCGACCAGCTATATGACAGATCCAAAGTTATTAGATCACGCCATTAGCAATATTATTTCTAACGCCATAAAATATTCGCGCAATAACTCGCATGTTAAAATTATTGGTAAAATTTTCGACGATTGCATTGCCATCCGAGTTATTGATACCGGAATTGGCATACCTAGTAAAGATTTAGAAAGTGTTGGTAAAAAGTTTTTTCGCGCCGGAAACTCTATTTCAGTAGCTGGAACTGGTATTGGAATTTATTTAACTAAACATTTTATTGATTTATTAGCTGGTAAAATAATAATCGAAAGCAAAGAAAATTTTGGCACCGTGGTGACTGTAATTCTCCAAAAAAATCAAACTCAAAATGAAGATAAATTATAAATTTTTAACAATTTTATTAACTTGTTTTTCAATCGATTCGGCATTCGCACAAGATGAAAAGATTGATCAAGAAAAACGCTCTGGGCCAATTTTGTCGGGTAGTGTTCTATATGAAATCCAAGCTGACCAAATTCTTAGTATTTCCCATCAAAAAGCCAAAAGCTCCAATGGTTTTTTATATATAGAACCAAATTTTGGATTACATTTTGATGAAAATTGGGCGGTAAAAACTCAATGGCGAATTCAAGACAATTCATCCTTAACCACGCGCGACAAAGATAATCCTGAGCGGTATAGAAATTTTTTAAGCGAGAATCGAGGTTATAATTTAAATCAAACAGGCCTTCTTATTGAAGAGTTAAAAATTTATTATGAAAATGAAGACATGAAATTTTCATTAGGTAAATTTGATCCATCTTTCGGAACCGCGCATAGAAAATCTAAAAGAATCGGAGTTTTTGCATCGCAACTAGCCGAAGATTATAATTTGCGCGAAAAGCTTGGCGCAAATGTTACGGCTTTGCTCGAGGGTAGCCAAATTTCTTTTAGTACTTTTTTTAGCGATTCAACCGACTTAAGTCACAGTGCTGTTAATGATCGTGGACGCGAACCCAGAAACAACGGCCTTTCATCAAATACGGGAAGTTTTTCATCTTATTCAATTTTAATGGAGGGTGAAGATTTTCTAACAGTCGATAATTGGTTTTATAATGTTGGCTATAGAAGTTTAGGAGTTGATAAAGAGTCTCGTAAACGCGAAAATGGCGTAGTTGTTGGTTCAGAATATCTTTA